>Ga0247721_100562_pt1 | contig 10726 bp, 8 predicted proteins | sample MSEWel2017_08_16_FD_189089 | JGI IMG/M metagenome (GOLD analysis project Ga0247721, IMG submission 189089) | Subsurface sediment microbial communities from gas well in West Virginia, United States - MSEEL Well Study Marcellus 3H_2017_08_16 | ecosystem: Environmental > Terrestrial > Deep subsurface...
GAAATAAAATAATCAATCTCGTGGGTAGAATGCCCAATTGTATATATTTGCTCCACAATGTTCCCTCCTCTCAATTGAATTATATTATTTTATGGTAACTAATTCAAGAAATAATTTTAATTTTTAAATTTACTGCTCATTTTTTAGTTTTAATAGTCAAAAACAACATCTTCTACTACCAAGCTAAAGATCATCCCCCTCATCAGTATTATTATAAAAAATAAAATAAATGTATGCCATATCCCTTAGCAGAATCAAGAAAATTTAGAGCAAAATATGTAAGAATTTATAACTTCTCAAGCTCCATTTTTGAAAGTGTATTATTTTCTAGTATAGTTTCTGCTTCTTCCTGCAGTTCTTTTACTGCTTTCTGAAACCTATACCAGTGACTGTTCTTATAGTCATTTTTATCCTTCCAACTATATTTAAATGAAAATTCAACACCAAAAAAATCTTTAACTGCTTCTATAATCACAGGAATAGGAATTAGTGGTATTTCTCTCTGCAATTTAAACCATGATATTTTAACAGGATTAGCAAGAACTCTATCTAACCATTGATACTTATTATATTTTTTAACTTTTGTTCCCCCATATTGTTTTTGCTGAGAGAGCTTACGATAATTCTTTATTCTTAAATTTTTATCTTTGTTATCAAACAAATTGCTAAAGAATGTGAATTTTTCGGTTGTATCACCAATTGCAGCACTTAAATCAGAGAGTAATTCTTCTTTTTCAGATTCCAATTTTTGAGTTGATATTTGAGAATTATTATGCAACTTTAATTTTTCGAAAATACGTCCAGCAGCTTTTAAAAATATTTCTTTATTATTCCGTTTACAGTTAAAACTGCACAATCTCTCATCTTTCCAGATTAAATTCGGAATATCAGGTTTATGGGTAGCCGAAGCATGACCTACTTTAGCAGGAGATTTTTGCAGCACTCCCCCAAGATGATTATAGCCTTCAAAATAACCAACAAAATTTTGATGTGCATAGGTGTCAGCAAAAGCATGTACTGCAAGTCCAATTTTATAGAGATTATTAGTTTCTAAAGCACTATCTAAAATCTGATTTGCATTTTTATTATCCGGGGTTGTATTTAGATAATGTAGCTTCCCATCTTTACGTCTAGAATCTTTAGTTAGAACCTTTCCAGGTACAAAATGAAATATCGGATAGATTCTAAACAGTTTTTTCCTGGGCATAGTAATATTTTTAGTCTGACTTATATAATTTTGATAATAATTGTCTGTGCCTGGACTAATATTAAAAATGTGATCATTATTATCAATATACTGGCTGGAATAAGCTAAAATCTCAGCATATTTTTTATTAAAACCAGATCTAGCCGCAATAAGATAAGTCATATAATAATGAAATTCATGATCCATAGTTATCTCCCCCGGAATTATTATTTTTTGTTTAACAGGCAGGCTACTATTTTATTTTAATAAATAATTGTTCACTGTAATCATTAATATCTTCAACATTTAACATCTCATATTTTTCATTTACATCTTCAAAATATTTGGCTATAAGATCTTTGCTTATAATCTCACAACTCTTTTGTTCTGGTTTAAGATTTTTTCTGGTTAAGCGCCAGGGTCTTTCCGAATGAGTCATTTTTTCGAGTGTTTTAGCACTATAACAGCCAAAATTATCAATAATACTATCTAAGAGTTCCTCTTCTGCTTCTGTAAGATTGATATTTTCAAATACTAGCTTTTCATCTTCTATTGGATTATAGCCAAAGTCTCGATATTTAAAATATATATCTTTATATACCGGCCCATGAACCCAGGCTTCACATTCATCTTCAAATAAAAATTCATCATAGAATGTTTTATAGAATCCCTGACTATAATAAAGGAGCTTCTGCAGGGCTAAAGGTGTTACTTCACCCAATTCCTTAAGCAAATATTTAACCACACTATCAATTTTCTTTTCGGTTTTTATCTCATCCTGCTGTAAATCTTTTATACTCTCCATTAGATTATCAAAGGCCTTCTCGGAAACTTTATCTCTATTTTCTGCTGCCAGCTGCCTCATATAATTATAATCACTTTTTACTTTTTTTAATGTCTCAGAATAACTCTTTGAAGGTATATCTCCATCCAGATATCGAGTTAATGTAGTTTCACCCCAGCCTAAAAGTAAAGATAATGGTCTTTTACCTGTATTATACTGCTCTACTATCTCTTTTATCTCAGACACTTTAATTACTCCAGCTTTTTCCCTATATGCTGCATCTATTTTTTTTAGATTTTGATCATGTAGCTCAGGAATAAAAATTTCAGACTCACATTCATTACAATAAGCTCTTTCTGCTGTATATTCAAATTCCAGGCCGCGCACTTCTTTTTTCTCAACCAGTTCCTTAATTTGATACTCAACATTTTTTCTGCACTCAGGACAAAAAGTCCTCATTTTTCTCCCCCTCCTTTTTTGTTACTCAAATAAAAATGTAATTGATTTTTCTAATTCATGAAAAGAAATTATATATAAATAATCATTTCTTTCAATCAAATTAAATTTTATGTAAATATTAACCTCTTTATATTCTCCGAAATAATTTAACCCTTTTTTTCTACAGAAAACATATAAAGTCTCATGAGAATATTCTTCTTTTTCATTATCAACAGCATAACAGAAATCTTTTGCCTCAAGATTAAAAATTATATTTTTTATTTTCTTGGTTGTTAAATTATAATCTTCACTGAACTTTTTGTTTTTTTCTCTGTTCATTGACAGCCTGTATTTTTCTTGAGAGATAGAAGTTTTGACTTTACTTAAATATTTATCAATATCTTTAATATCAAAATCAGTATGTTTCTGCGGTTGATAATCTGACATAAGACCATCCTTCCTCAAGATTATTTATTATAAATTAATCATACACCTATAATACATAAATGTCAATAATAATGTATCAATTAATACATTTAAGTTTGGTTTTTTACTGCCGGACTCTGCTGTTGTTATTTTTACAGCGCCAGCTATAAAAAGTCCTTCCCCACAGACTTATAACACACAAACAAAAAACTCCCACCAAAATCTTGTGATTTCAGCAGGAGCAGTCATATATTTGTTGCAAACTAAAATTACCGGGAATTGCAAAGTAGTAGTCCCCGAAAGTTAAAAACTAAAATTCCCTATTATTGCATTATAAAAACCCTCATTGAAACTACGAACGCAAAAAAGTGTAATGTATTAAATGCTATTTACAGCCCATTATATCTTACATGATTTAAAATTTAATAATTATATCAAGCTCTTATTTCCACTGCTTCTTCTTCCTCAGGCGAAAATTGTTTAGTTTCAATTTTCACAGAAGAATTACCATATCTGTTTAGCTCAAAAAATTTAAACTTTTCCCTGAAAAAGCTGAATTTTCTTCTAAATATATTAGCTACTTCTGGATTAGCTGTTGTAAAAAATATTTGTCTACCATTAGCAGCTAAATCTCTTAAAATATCTAAAAGATTTAATAAGTGAAGATCATCCAGATTAGCGATAGGCTCATCCAATATAATAAATCTAGGAGTGTTAGGTGCCGCTAAGTGCAATGTGAAAAGAATTGATAAAGCTAAAGAGACTCTTTGACCAGAACTGATTTCAGTTGCCTTAACTTTACTACTCTCCCGAAATATTTTAATACTTCTTTCTTCTAATATTAAATCATTAAATTCTCTTGGAGTATGGATTAAGTTAAAGAATTTTTTTATACGCTCAATATTATCTTCAATAAAATCATCTGTGTATACCTTTAGATACTTTAATTGATCAAATATTTTACAGGCAATTTTGCATCTCTTAAGTTGATTTTTCAATTCATCAATTTCTAAATTTGCTTTGTTAATATTATTATTTAACTCTTCAAGTTCTTTATTTTTTTCAATCCTTTTGATTCCAACCCTGGCTCTTTCTTTGATTTCAAAAATTTTAGTTATCCAAGATTTTATATTTTGATTTTGAGCTATATCAAAATATTTACTAATGGATTTTATTTTTGATAATAATTCATTGTTTTCATTAACTTTTTCTTTAAACTTATCTATATCTTTCCTGATATTTTGTAATTTTTTTTCATATTTATCATCTGATTTAATTTTAATCTCCATTTCATTTTTTTTGAGATCGTTTTCTAGTTTTGAAATTTCTTCTCTTAATTTTTCTTGATACTTAACAAGATATTCGCGAAATTCATTATCTATATCAATTACTTGATTTCTTTCTTTATACCTAATAAAATATTCATTATTTTTCTCAAAATAAATGGCTTCTTCAATGTTTTCATCAGAAAAACCTTCATTTTTTAGACTTTTAAGATTCCTAGTTTTTTCATTAATTTTTTTGGTTAATTCACTTTCAGAATTCAACTTTTCTTTTGCAGCATTTAAGAGTAAAGTCTTATCTTGTTCAAGATCAATTTCTGCTACTCTTTTCTCATTTAAATATACTATTAAATCAATTAAATTCTTATTATTATCTCTTTTATTTTCTTCATTTTTTATTTGCTGCCTTAACTTTTTTAGTTCAACATTTATAGCATCTTGTTTTCTTTTTGTTTTTGCCAATTTACTGTCATCAATCTTATTTAATGTTTGCTTAATTGACGAAACCAAATGCTCTCTTTCGTTATGATCATGACCACATAAGGGGCAAATAGAATTGTTATCTTCTAACTCTAAATATTTTTCTCCTAAATTATTTAATTCAGTCTTAATTGATTCTAATTCCTCATAATGAAATTCTAATTGTTTAATTTGCTCGTCAATATTTTCTTTTGTTTCTTCTTTTTGTTTGAGATTGTCTTTTAATAAATTTAATTCCTTATCTTCCATCACTGAAATATCTTTTAATTTAAAATCACTAATATGACTCCAATTTTCATTTGCAAAAGATATTTTTGACTTGTTATTTTTTGAATTTTCTATTTCTTCTTCAAGCTTATTTTTAATATCAATTTTCTCTTTATTATTAATAATAACTCTATATTTTTCCCATTTATCTTCTACTTTTTCAGTTGTTTTAATTTCGTCATTTTTTTCTTCTATTTTTTTATTTTTAATATCATTTTCTTCTTTTAGTTTTTTAATTTCTTCTATATCCTCTAAAACACATTTTTCTTTTTCTTGTAATTCTACTAATTTATTTTTAAAATCATTAAGACTATCATTTATATTTGATAATGTCAATCTATCCTTTTCAGTTTCATAATTATCAATAAGTTCTAGCTGATGAGCTAAACTATCTATAGTATCAACTATTGCTTTTAACCAGTTATCGTTGCTTTTAAAATTATTTGAAGATAATTTACTTTCATCAATATTTAATTCCTCTATTAAAGTAATTGTTTCATTAATATTAAAATCCTTATTTTTTTCTATACCACCTTTTTCATTCTCAAATTTTTCAATTTGTTCTTTTAAATCACTAATATTTTTATTGATTCCTAATTTTTTACTATCAAATTCATCTTTATATCTTTTCCAATTTTTTTGCCTTTTAACAACATCCTCTCCAAACATTAGACGACTTAAACCATCCGAATAATCATAACCATCCTTTTCATCACTCTCTTCTAAAGCAAATCTATATGCGGCATCTGCATCAAAATAATTAAATTTGCTAAAATTATAATTTAAAGTTTCTCTGCTCCTACCTGCAGGAATACCGTACCATTTCTCTTCAAGCTTTTTTAGATTCCACTTATCTGGTTTAAATATTTTGCTTTCTTTATTAATATCCTGACATACAATTTCAACATCTTTAATATTATCATTTGTATTATCCATGTTACTTAATCGTTGATTTCCCGAAGTTAAAGCAAATTCTATTGCTTCCATAATTGACGTTTTCCCAGAACCATTAGGACCCAAAAATAAATTTATAAGTGCAGGTTTGATTTTAGAATTATTATCAAAACAATGTGGCCTATAATTATTTAAACCTATTTCTGTTATTTTTTGCGGTATAGGAATGTTTTCATTATTATTTGAGATATCCGAATAATCTTTATCTAATAATTTTTTATCATCAAAATCATTACCCTTCAAATATTTTTCAACTTTTTTTGAATAATAAGTTCCTAAACATCCAGTCAAATTTTCTTTTGCCAATATGTCAATCCATTCATGAAGAGGATTAACTTTAACTGTTTTCTTATTGTCATTATTATTAAACCAGTTTTTATTTAAAAATTCATATGTTTCTTTTTCACTAAAAATATATTTTCTTGCATAATCTTCATCTTGCTCAATCTTTTGGATTAAATAGTCATCCAATTTCTCATTACTAATTAAAATTAGGTATAAATTCCATCGCATATCATTTCTATAAGAAAAGAAACTAGTAGATAATAAATGTGATTGAAAATCGCGAAATCTTTTCATAGTTATATCAACTGAATCAGCTTTATCAATAAAGATATAATGATATAATTTTTCAGAAAAATTAACAATATAATACTCTGAATAAGTTTCTAAAGTTTCAACTCCACTTTTTTGAATTTTAGTTATAGCATATTCATAATCTAAGTATTTTTCTTTTCTATCTTTAATTATTTTTAAATTATTGCTTTCTAAAATTTTATCATTAATAAGCATACTTATTCTCCTCCTTTAAACGAGGTAATATTTTTAGCTCTACCATCTTTTTTATAGCTTTTTTGGATATGTTTTTTATAAAATGTATAACCTTCATCTACTCCTGCATTATAATATAATACAAAATGATCCTTATAGTTAGGATGAATATTTTCCATAATTGAATTTGCTAGTTTATCCACTTTAGTAGCAGAACAATCTGAAGTGATTATTGCCAGAGCACAACTAGGATTATCATCTTTAGTAAATAAGTTAAAATGATTTTTCCCAACTTCGGGATAACTTTCATCTATTCCAAAGACATGATTATCTGTAAAATGTTCCAACGGCTCCGGAAATTTGTTTTCTTTTAATAATGACATTAATCTTTTATAATGTTCTACTCTTTCTAATTTCTCTTCAGATCCTTCTTGACTATTACTAACAAGAATTCTATCCCCTATTTCGCTGTTTGCAGTTAACTCTTCACCGTTAAACCTGCCAAAACAAAGACCAAAAAAGTAGTCAAATTGATCAGCACTCTCAATTTCAAACGGATAATTATAATTATTATCCACATTAGAAATTATGCTTTCTAGCTTTTCTTTATGTAATTCCAAAAAATCCTTCTCACATATTTCCCAACTATTATCACTATTTTTATAATTATATAATTTTTTTGTATTAGGTTCTCTAAAAACTTTTGTTACAGCATGTCTTCCAGGCAAAATCTCTTTTTTCAACAATATTAATTTTATATGTTCATCAGTTGAATAATGCCAAATATCAATATGATTATCATATAAATAAAAAGTTCCTTTTTTATGATTTTGATTTCTTACTTTTATCCCCTCTTTTAACCAGGAACTATTGTTATTTTTTTTATAAAAAGCAGAACCAGAGTTTTTGATAATATTACTATTGTTTACTATTTCTGTCCCCTTAGCCCAGTTTAAAGTTATAATCTTATCATTTTGAGAGTGATCAAGAATATTTTTTCTGAAATCACAAAATGAACTATGATAGGGAGAAAAATTTAATTGTGGGTTAAATATTAGCTTCTTTTTAGTTAAAAACTGTTCTCTGATATTTTCAAAATTTATTCCTAAAACATCTGCACAAATGAAAGACAAAAATATGTTTATTAAATGTGGTTCTTCACCATTTAAATCAAAAATTAATATTTCTTTGCCTAAACTTAAATTAGAATTTTCAGAATTTGCCCAGGGGTCTGACATCGATTGTATTTTAAACTGGGGTAAGATATACAGTTTATTATTATATTTAAAAAGATATATAAGAGCATTGATAAAATTATTACGTACTAACAACTCAGGTTTATATACTTCTATTCTTTCTTTAGAATCCCATCTATCAAGTTTTTCAAAAAAACCATCTACAGAAATCCCCTCTGAACTTAGACACCAGAGCGCTCCATCTTTAGGCCATAAATCTTCAGTTTCAATTACTTCATTAATTATTTTATAAGGAAAAGAATATTCAGGAGTTAATATTAAATCAGTATTGTTTTCTAAAGCTAAATTAATAAAGTCTCTTGCTTTTGGATTAAATATTTGTTCATTAGATGCTTTAACCCCAGTATCTGCATCAAAATTAAGTTCACTTTTAGCTTGCCAATATAAAACTTTTAAAGGATTACTATCTCCAGAACAAACATTTAGTTTTACAGGGTCATCAATAATTTCAGATACTTTTTTTATTTCAACCATTTGGTTACTCCTTCTATTAAAATATTGTTTTAATATTTTCTAGATTAATCTTTAGACATTTTTACGTTTTTAATATTTAGATATTACTTTAAAAGAGTTTCCCCATTTTTTAAAATAGCAAAAACTATCCTTACTGTCACAAGGATAAAGAAAGTCTTAAATTCTTTTGTGATCGACGTTTTTTATAATAACTCTTTAAAAATGAGGCTATTCCAGTATATGATTTAGTCAATATTTCTTTTATTCCATCGGCTAATGCATAGTAATCAAAGTCTGGAATATCATAGATTCTTTCTGAAACTTTCTTAACTATAATTCTTAGTTTTGTCTTTCGTCTTTTATCTGAAAATAGAGCTAGAAACCCTATGGTTATTGATAAAATCAAGTCCAGATTTCTAATTCTTTTTATTGATCTAACTCTAAAATTTTCTGAATCAAATTTTTGTTTTTTGAATCTGAAATATTCTTCTATTTTCCATCTTCTAATATATGCTTTTAAAATTGCCAGAGTAAGTTTTTTAGCATCAGGTTCTAAATTGCTAATGAGAAGTGTTGGCTTTTTACCCATGCCTCTGATAATTACAAGAGTTAGATTTTTATCTTTTAAGGCTGGCAATTTAATTGGAGCGTAGCTGAATTTTAAGTGTCTCTCTTTATTCTTTTTATTTTTATAATGATAAGCATATTTACCCTTGTAAAGAGCAGCTACCTTCTCTATATTTAGGCTTTTACCTTTATAGATAACATTACGTTTTTTTGTAGCTCTAATTACAAAATCTTTATTTCCTTTAGAAAAATATTTAAAGTATCTATTAGCATCATAGCCTCTATCAAGGGCATAAATACCCTTTTTACCAAAATATTTCTCTACAAAGTCCAGTCCATTTAAAGCTTCAATATTCCGGCTTTTAAATCCTTTTTCCAGACTTGAATAGATACGAGAATATATCTCAATAGGTAATTCTTTGTTTTCAGTTAAAGCAGCAATTTCAAAAGTATCATAGCCTTTTTCAGTTTCACCAGTGCTGCCATCTCTAACCCTATCAAGCAATTCTAATTCATAGCTGTGGGGCTTAACTAAATCTGATTTGTCACAGCAAAAGACAGTATTGTCATTAATATGAGGTTTTATTTTTCTTATATATCCCTCTATTAATTCTTCTTGATCATCAAAATTTTCAAGATTTCTGGATAATCTTTCAATAGTTTTCTTAAGCAGAATATTCTCTTTTAAAGCACGAGAAATCTCACTTAAAAGAACTGATTGAGACTTCAAAAAGCCATAAATCATCTGAGCAATGAATTTAGATTTTGGTTTTGACAATTTATTAGAAATATTTTTAGAGAAATTACTTACTTTTCGTTTCATTTCATAGATAAATCTGGTATAATTACTCACGGTGAAACAACTCCTTTTTGGTGTTTTTTGTGTGCAAACTAATTATACCAAAAACAGGAGCTTGTTTCACCTTTTTTACGTAATCTGTGGATAATCCAATTTAAGGTTTTCTAAGCATGATTTATCCACAATTTTGCCTGTTGATAACTTTAAGTTTTTGCTATTTTAAAAAATGGGGAAACTCCTTATTACTTTATGATTGACCTTATAAAATAGCCCAAAGTCAAAAAGAAAGAAGGAAATCCTATTATTAAAAAATATGAGCCTATCAATAACAGTATAAACAATTCTCTTATTTTAAGTTTAGAAATTCTTATTATAAGAAAAGTGATTTTATCCATAAAATTCTTCTCATCATAACTAGTTTCTGTAATTAATTGATTCTTTAAAGACTTTAAAACCAATGATTTTTTCATTATAAAAAAAACCACTACAGTAATCATAAATATAACTACAATACTTGAAAATGATTGAAAAAATAATCTTTTAATAATAATCCCTATAAATAAGCTAATATCTATTTCAGTAAACAATGATATTTCATTTTTGTTCTCAATTTTAGAATCAAAAAGAAAAGTTATTAGCATTATCAATAAGGGTATACTAGTATAAAATATTAGTTCCCAACAGTCTGGATAATTAAAATAATTAAAAAAAGAAATTATGAAATATGATATATTCATTGTAGTAAAAAATCCAATTAAAGTAGCAAAAAAATTTTTAACAATAATATTTATATATTTAATAAATATTAAAAGGCTAAATGGTAATAACCAGAACAACAAAAATAAAAGTAAATTAGATAAATTAATTTTTTCTACTCCCTCTTTAAATTAAAGTTATCTCTTTAATACTCGCTTATTCGCAGTTTTTCATTTTTCCTTGAATTAGAAAAATAGAAACTTAAGACATAAATATTAATTTTTGGAAATATAGAGACGACCTTATTAAAAAATCAATCTTTTTTCTAAAAAATTCCTCTATGGTCGCTTTGGATCTCCACATGAC
>Ga0247721_100563_pt1 | contig 10689 bp, 6 predicted proteins | sample MSEWel2017_08_16_FD_189089 | JGI IMG/M metagenome (GOLD analysis project Ga0247721, IMG submission 189089) | Subsurface sediment microbial communities from gas well in West Virginia, United States - MSEEL Well Study Marcellus 3H_2017_08_16 | ecosystem: Environmental > Terrestrial > Deep subsurface...
TTTGGAATCTAAAAGAGTCATTCTATACAACTCAATTACAGATGCAAAGCAGGAAGAGGCTATTCTTTACTCTGAAGCTGATATAGTAAGTGACCCTGAGATAAATATATTCCATTTCGATAAGCATCTTACATCAACAAAAGGTGTTCATCCAGCAGGAGATTTTACAGCTTCAATAGAAACTGGATTATTTAAAAACGGTGCTGGAATCCACAGCGTAGATGAGGGAGTTTTGTTCTATAATACAGCAGACCTTAATTTAAATACAAATTCAGGAACAATATCGATGGCTTTTAAGATACCAAGTGATGTAGATTTTAAAGGAAGTTCAGGTTACAAGAGATTATTTAGCATAGGAGAGTTTGCTGCAGAGGGTCAGTTTATAGCTTACTATAACTTAAGCGACAACACCTTCAGATTTAGAATCCATGACGGAACAACAGCACAGGAAGTTACCGCAAATCATGTTTATCAGCCAGGATTTAAACGCTTTACTTTTAAGTGGAGCCCTGATGAGATGGCTATTTTTATAGGTAGCGAAAAATTTATCAAAAATAGTTTTAATCTGCCGGAATTTTTTGCCTCAGATATAATATACTTCGGTTCCAAAAACAAAAACGAGGAGCACATTAATTCCGTGATAGATGAGGTTTTAATTTCTAACAAAGCTGAAGACGATATGAAGATAAAAAGATGGTCCAAAATGAATAGGCCGTTTAATGATACCGAAGATTATATATCTGTACCAATTGCTGATGTTGTAAATATTAATTGGTTATAAAAATTAAGAGGTGGTATAAAAATGAATAAACAAATAAGAAACGCAAAGATAACATGGGACTGGTCTGGTGATGAGTTTGCATTAGAAAGATTTAATGTAGTTTTAACCCCTTCAGGGGGAGACCCAAGACAGGATGCAACAGTTTATGCATCTGCAGGAACTACAAAAAACACAAACGGACTTTATGAATACATTTTTAGAGATATAACAGTAGATACAGCCAATACATATGTAGCGTGGGTGCAGGCAGTCTATGAAAACGAGGATAGTGACTGGCTTTCAACAAGTACTCTGGTTATAGAAGATGATGGAACACCGTCAATAGCTTCACTTGATGAAGTTGACACTGTAGCCGCAGATAAAGTTCAAACATTTATTGACGGACAGTACACAACAGATAAAGAAGCACTGCAGACACAAATTGACGGCAAGATAGAAACATGGTTTACCTCAACTGACCCTGAGACAAACTGGACAACAGCTTCTGAAAAGGAAAAACACCACGGAGATATGTGGTACAACGGAACCTCAAACCAGCTTAAAAGATATAACTGGGACGGTTCTGCAGGAAGCTGGATTTTAATACAGGACCAGAAAGCAATTGACGCTTACGATAACGCTTCTAAGGCTCAGGATACAGCAGACGAAAAGAGAAGAATCTTTACCTCAACCCCTACAACCCCCTATGATGTAGGTGATATGTGGGCACAGGGTGAAGCAGGAGACATGTATGTCTGTCACACAGCAAAGCTAGGCACAGAAAGCTATTCAGTTAACGACTGGGAAAAAGCTGCTGATTATGCGACAGGAACAGAGTATCAGAACTTTGTTGACAGCATGACCCAAAACATGACAGAGCTTCAAAACCAGCTTGATGGCAATATAACAACCTGGTTTATGGATGGGGTTCCTAGCTTAACAAACCAGCCTTATACAGACTGGGAAACAGAAGATAATGCCTCAACTGATGATACAGATTACTATATCAGAGATTCTCACCTGGGAGATATCTACTATGATAATGTAACAGGTACAGCCTACCGTTTTACAGGCTCAACAGGCTCATATTCCTGGACAGAAATAACAGATAACGCTTTAACTGAAGCGCTTACAACAGCAAGAGGTGCTGAAGATTTAGCTGACCAGAAAAGAAGAGTTTTTGTTAATACACCTACCACACCTTATGATGTCGGAGATTTATGGACAGAAGGAGAAAGCGGAGATTTATATCGCTGTATTACTCCTAAATCAGACACAGGCTCTTACAGCAGTTTAGACTGGGAAAAGGCAGTAAAATATACAGATGACACAACAGTAAATACTTTCATAGACGGGACATTTGCAGATACAGTTGACGATTTAACAGGTCAGATTGACGGCAAGATAGATACCTGGTTTGGCTCAACAGACCCTTCTACAAGCTGGGCTGGTACTGATGCCTCTCACGAAGGAGACTTATGGTATGATAATACCGCAGGCTCTCAGAAGCTTAAAAGATGGGATGGAGCAGGCTGGAATGAGATAACAGACCAGAAAGCAATAGACGCTATGGAAGCTGCAGGAGAAGCTCAAGTGACCGCTGATAAAAAGAAGACAATATTCACAAATGAGCCAGTTTCTCCTTATGATGTAGGTGATATGTGGTGGCTTGGACCGGATAATGTTGATATGAAAATCTGTACAACAGCTGATGGTTCAACAGGAAACTTCACAGCTTCTCATTGGGAACTTGCTACTAATGCAGAACAGTATACAAAAGATTTAACACACGCTCATATAGTTAACCCGAACACAACATATCTATTCCACTTTAATAAAAATATAACATCTACTGATGGAGTAGGGCCTAACTCAGGTTATGATGTTAATTTGCACAAAGATGGAGGCAAATTCGGTGGAGCAGCAGAAGTAGTCAGTAGCCTGTCGTATAACTTCGGCAGTTTAACAGATTATACTATATCAGTCTACTATACAAGCACATTAGGCGGTTCTTTTGACCATTATGTAATAAAGTCTAACGGAGAGAAGTATGTGAATGGAGAGAGAAATGACGGAGCTACCACAAGCTTCATGACAGTTAGTGCACCAAATATAACACTCAATACAGGAGTATATGATGAACTGATGGTCTCAACAGAATTAAATTCAGCAGCAGAGATAAAAAACTGGTATGATATGCAGAAACCATTTTTTGACCTTGAACTTACAATAGATGTTCCGGAGCCAACCTCAATTACAATGAGTTGGAATTAAAAGAGAGGTGTAGACTTTGAACAAACAAAACAGAGACGGAAATATAACATGGAGCTGGGAGGGAGATACCTTTGCCTTAAGGGGGTTTAATGTTGCCATAACCCCCTATGGTGGCAACCCAAACAGTGAGTCAATTGCAAAGGCAAGAGTTGAAGCCTCATCAAGGTCTTATACTTTTGAAAATATAACTATTAATGCTGATGGAGAATATCAGGGCTGGGTGCAGGCCATTTATGAAGGTGGAGATAGTGCCTGGCAGACTACGGGTAAAATGACACTACCTGATGACGGAACACCAACCATAGTATCTTCTACTGATGGAGACACTATAGCAGATGAAACAGAACAGAATGCAAAAGAATATTTCGATTCACGGTACATAAAAGATGAAGACGAGCTTATTCATTTTGACGAGCACTTAACCTCAACCAACGGCATGGCACCAGATAATGATTATACTGTTACCTTAAGAGATGACGGTAAGTTCAAAGGTGGGGTAGCAGTAGAGGAAGCGACTGAGAATTTAGTTGTTAATCCTCAAGAATGGAAAATAAAACATCATTCATCTTATCAAACTGTAACTATTTTAGACGAAACATTATTTGGTTGTGTGATTAGTGAAGCTGAAAAAGTTAGTGATGGAACTCCTGCAACTCAGGTTGCAAGTTTAAATATTGCGAATGGTGAGACATATACAGCAAGTATTTATTCAAAAACTATTAGTAGTACATCTAGTGGTAACGCCAAACTAATATTTTATAATGGTTCTTATTTAGCTTCTGTATATGCGACAAAAGACGGGCAGTGGGAAAGATTAGAGGTTACATACACTAATGATACTGGTGAAGATTTGAATAATGTATATATATATTATTATCCGCCAAGCAAAACAGGGTCAATATCACAAGCGTCTGCTCCACAACTCGAAAAAAAACCATTATCAACCTCATTCACAGAATCAATCAGAGATAAAGGTAAGCTTAACTATCCTATTAATACTGATAATAAAACAATTAATTTCTACAGAAAAGGTGTTACCAGTTTAGTAGAAAATACAGGTGAGGATTTTAGTAAAGGCACTCTGACTGATGTAGAGGTAGTTAATAATGGATTGGAGTTAGGAATAAAACTTGAAGAAGATTTCATTAATGATTTAAGTAAATGGACTAAATTTGGAGAAGATGCTGGTAGCATATCGCTATCAAATGGAGAACTAACTATAACTAACGAAGGTACAGGTAGCCAATTTATAGGTGTAAGAAGTAATGTAAAGTTGTCAGTTGGTGAAAGTTTTGAAGTAAGAAGTAAAAATACAGAAGGTAGGCATTCAGCATTAATAGCATTTGGTGAGAGTCCTTATTCTGTTTATCCTCACAGCCAAACAGGAATAGGTTTAACATGGTACGCAAGAGCTGCTGACCAAACCTCCACTATGTCTTACAAAGATGAAAATAATAACACAGGCTATCAAGAAAATGGAATAACAGAAAATTTAACTTCATATCAGACTTTTAAAATTGTTAGAGTTGATAGTTCTACTGTTGAGTTATACAGAAATGATGTATTAGAACACACTTTTACAGGGTTAACTTTTAATAATGACTATTATGTTTACTTTTCAGCAGATGACTACACTACGCCTAATACAATAATTGTAGATTGGGTTAATATTAATAATTATAAACCACAAGGCACACGCCAATCACCACAACTAAATCTATCTGATATTAATAATGTTACTGGTAGTTTAATAGAGTGGGAAAGTGATTATAATGAGCATGCATTAAGTTTTGATGGCGTTAATGATTATGTGGATATAGGAACAAACTGGAATAATTTTAGTGATTTAACATTAAGATTTGACTTTTTATGCAACAGTATAAACCAATCTGGAGAGAATTTCTTATTAGGGTCTGAAAATTTTATAGAAATAGGAAATAAAGATGGGACGATTCAATTTGCAATAAATAATACATCTCCAGGATGGTCATTCGTTGATACTGGCGTTCTTTTTCCAGTAAATAAAAAAACATCACTTACGTTTGTTTATAATAGTTCAGAGTGTAAAATATATTTAGACGGAACTAATGTATACAATTCAACATCCCTTACAGGAGATATAATAAATAATATGAATCCAAGTGGAGGAGATACTCTAACTATAGGCTGTAAAAAAATTAGTGGCAGTTCATTAAGCCTGTTTTTTGATGGAAGAATAGAAAAAACATTGATTTGGAATAAATCACTGACTGAAACAGAAATACAAAATAATATAAACATAGAACTAACAGGAACAGAAACAGGATTAGTAGCTTATTACAAGATAAGCGAAGGTACAGGAACAACTCTTTACGACAGTGCAGGTGCTAATGACGGAACAGTCTACGGAGCAACATGGGAAAGGTTAATAACAGCTGATGTTGAAACATCTGTTGACGGAGGAACGAACTGGACTCAGGTTTTAAACAAGAGCTCAGTCCCTGATATAACTACAGCAGACACATTAGATATCAGACAGGTTTTAACCACAAATGACACCACAATAACCCCTACTCTATCAGAAGTAAAGGCATATATCTTTACTGACAGTGATGATGAATACAAGATGTACACCATCATACCTGACGGTACAGCTTATTTAAACGGAACCCAAATAAATGCAGTACCGAATGCCGTGATAGATATAACTGACCCAGGCAAATTAAAATTCAAACCAAACAACATCTATGACGAAGTACTAATAAAAGATGGAGACGTAACAGAAGAAGATATCAATAACTGGTATGAACTAGGAAAACCATTTGAAGATAACGAACAGAAGTTTAACACATCAACTCCTACCAATGTAACACTAACTGAGGTGAATGACTAATGGCAGAAATAATTAAAGATATAACTGCAAACTGGAACTGGGAGGGCGATGAATTTGCCCTCCAGGGTTTTAATATAGCTGTTTCAGAAGAGAGTGAAAATCCAAAAACTAAAACAGTTGCAAAAGTCTTTGCGGATTCACCTAAAACAACAAGTGGAGATTACGACTATACATATAATTTTAGCAATGTAAAACTTGACAGCAATAAAAACTATAAGCTCTGGGTGCAGGCAGTGTATCCCGGCTTTGATAGTTTGTGGGTTGATACTGCAGGAAAAACTGCAGTTGATGACGGCACAGCAACCATAGAAGACAGTGATGCCTTCCAGCAGAAAATGGATGATGCTTATGAAAACAGCAAGTATTTCAGCAAAGCACACCTAATAGATGATGAGGATGCTCATATCTTTCATTTTGATAAGCATTTAACTTCTACTAAGGGGCTGGAGCCTACAAATTATTCTGATATAGATATAACTCCGGGAAGTAAATATGGTTCATTTGTTTCGGTTGATAAATCTACATCAAATTATATAGATAGCGAGGCTGCTAACTGCATCTCTGGTGGAGATTACTCCATGCATCATCACTCAACATGGAGCGTGGAATATTTAAAAGATATAGACGGCAGAGATGATGTGTGGCATATAGTACATGAAGAAGAAGTTCATCATGATTTTTACCCCACCTACTATAACTTAGTTGAAACTACTGTTGGGGATGTTTACTTTTTATCATATGATTTTAAAGTCAATTATGGCCCGGATGTATATAGTGGTCCAATACTTTATCATGATGGTTGGAAGTCACCAGCTGATGACCAAGCAGCAACCAGAGAATTTATTGGTGATATGAAATTAGGAAATGGCTGGGTTAGAAAAATGTTTAAATTCACAATAACAAGTGCAGGTAGTGCATGTTTAAGAATGTCAGCTGGATATAACAGCAATAAAAATGACTGGTATGTAGATAATATAATGTTTGAAAAAAGTAATTACCCTACGCATTTTACGGATAGCAACAGGAATAGCGGCACTATAAAATATGAGCTTGATATACCACAAGATGACTGGACTATAGGGTTTTGGTTTTATCATAACTGGAATAATACTATATTACCAACAAGTGAAAATTATACAAAAAGAATGTGTCAAGCAGGAAACTATCACGGAAAGGATAGTTGGAATATTATGAGATGGCATACTCATACTAAATTTAATATATGGATAAGAAGTACTCTGGATAGTTACTGGGATTCTTCACCATCTATAGTTGATATAGATGATACAGCTTTTAAATGGAATCAGATAGTTATTACTAAGCTAAATGGAGTAATGAAGGTTTATTTAAATGGAATATTAAAAGTAGAAAGAGAGCTCGCAGTAGATTTTGAAAATGGTCAGGAATATTTTTATTTAGGTGATGATAGTGCAAGTTCTAATAATGGATTTTTTTATGACGAATTAATATATATTAAAAAAACGATTGACGAAAAAACCATCCAAAACTGGTACGAGATGGATAAACCATTCGTTGATTTATACCCTAAAACAAACACAAAAAGACCAAGTAATGTAAGTATAACAGAGGTTTAGTTTAGTTTAATAAACAACTTGAAAAATGGTCCAGAATATGGTATAATTATATATAGAAGGAAAGAATAAAAAGGGGGCCAAAATGTACACTAATCTAAGAATGGTAGAAATAGAAATACACAGCTATTGCAACAGAACATGTAATTGGTGTCCTAATAAATATATAAATCGAAAGATAAAAAAGATACTGCCTAAGACTAATTATACAAATATTTTAAACGAACTCAAGTCCATCGATTATAAAGGAACAATAAGTTACTCAAGGTATAATGAACCTTTTGCTTTGAAAGAAATTTTTGCTCAGTATACTAAAAAAGCAAGGTTGTTATTACCTGAAGCAAGACTTGTAACAAACACAAATGGAGATTATCTTACAAGCTCAATTTTAGAGAGAGTTGAAATAGATGAGCTTTCAATAATGGATTACGACAACAAAGGTTTAGGCTACTGTATTCAAAGAATGGAAGATTTAAATTTTGAGATAACAGAAATAATAGATAATAAGATATACGGTTTTGGTCACGACATGGAAGTAGTATATGTTAGTGACTGGGCCAGACTGGAAAGCTTTGGAGACAGGGCGGGCTCTTTAGAAAAAGCAGATAAAAAAATAAGAAAAAAGAAATGCTATGAACCCTTTCATTTTCTTGGTATAGACTACAACGGGAATGTGATGCCCTGCTGCAACTTCAGAAGCGATAATGATATCCATCAGGAATTTGTACTTGGTAACATAAAAAACAAAAGTCTTAAATCAATATTGGATTCTAAAAAACTAAAAGGCCTGCAGTTAAGAATTCAAAACTTAGATTTTCCCGAGCAGTGCAAGTACTGCATTAAAGAAGAGGGTAGGTATACCAGGGAAAATCCCGGTATAAAATATTGAGATTAAAAGGAGTTAAAAAATGAAAAAAATCGGAGTTTTTATTCCTGGTAGATTACAAAGCGAAAGGCTTCCAAACAAATTAATACTTCCTTTAGGAGATACAAACCTCTGGGATATAGCCTGCAAAAAGCTAAACAGCCTGCCAGATAAGTATAATAAATACGCACTATGCTACGACAAAGAGCTTGTAGAGATTGCTCAAAAATATGAGAATCTAACAGTTATTTTAAGAGATGAAGATACTGCTTTAGTTGATGGCCCGCTTGAGTATATATTTAAAGACTTAAAAGAAGTAGAAGATACCCACTTAATGTTTTTAAATCCGTGCCTTGCTTTTTTAAAAAAAGAAACAATCTTAAAGTCATTAGAAACATTCGATAGTTTAGATGAAGATTACTGTGAGGGCAATTATGCAACAAGCGTAAAAGTTTATAAAAACTGGTTATTTAATAATCAAAATCAATGCTTAACAGATATAAATTATGAGAGGCTGACAACAAAAGAAATACCTGATTATTACGAAGCTGCTCACTGCTTTCATATTTTTAACAAAGATAATTTTTTCAAAGACGGGCAGATGCTAAAAGACAACCATTCTTTAATAGAAGTACCAAACAAAGAAGTAATAGATATAGACACCAAAGAGGATTATGAATTTGCTAAATGGAAGTGGGAAAATAAATGAAATATGTTGTAGATATAGATGGAACTATATGTACACAAGAGAAAAACTATCATGATGCTAAGCCAAAAAAAGAAAAAATAAAAATGTTTAACAGATTATATGATGAAGGAAATACTATATGGTACTTCACAGCTAGAGGTACTGAAACTGAAATTGATTGGCGTTTTGTCACAGAAAAGCAGTTTGAGGACTGGGGTGTGAGGTACCATAAATTATTATTTAAAAAACCCTCTGCCGATGTTTATGTGGGAGATAGAATGGTTAATATAGAAAATTTTGAAATTTAATTTTTTAAAGGGGGCAAACTTCAAAAATAGAGAGGTGAAATAATGGCATATGTTATAAAAAACTTAAAGATAACATGGGATTGGTCAGGAGACATATATGCTGTTCTTGGATTTAATGTAGCAATAACACCTGTTGGAGTTGAGCCTACTGATGAGATTGTTGTATTAGCTCAAACCGGTAAGGAAAAATTTGAGCATACATTCAGGCAGATTACACTAAAAGACGGCATTGAATATACGGCATGGGTTCAGGCTATCTATGAAAATAAAGATAGTCAGTGGATAAGCGTCAGCGGGTTTATAGCCAATGATGACGGCACAGCCACTATAACAACCAAAGACCAGCACGACGCTCTTTTAGATGAGACTGTTAATTACAGAACAAAAGGGGCTCCAACTAATGAACCAACACCAACTAATATAGTTGTTAATGAAAACAGTAACGGTTCTTTAGATATTAGAGTCGAGTGGGCACCATATAGTCAGGGTGTAAGAAAAGCAGATATGCTTATTCTTTTCTGGAAAAAAGGTGATACTTCAGGTCTTGGAGTACCGACAACAGAAGACAGCAATGTTAGCTTTAGTGTAAACGAAAGCAATAGTGCGTACTACTTATTAGAAGGCCTTGCTCCTAATACATTTTATAGATTTGGTATAGCGGCAGCAAGAAGAACAGAAAACGGATTAGAGATTGGCAATATAGTAAGTCCTGCAAGCTGGACAGATGTTGATGTTGGTGATGCAACCATCAATCACGACAATGTTAATGGTTCAGCTGGTGGAGGAACATTCCTTTTAGACGAAAATGGTATCAGACACACAAGCGGTAGCTTTAGTATAGACCCCGACGGAAACGCCCATTTTGAAGGCGAGATAGTAATTGGAGGTACTGCAACTTCAACCAATGACTTAGAAACACAATCAGGGGCACAAAGCAAAGCTGATTCTGCTGAAGAAAACGCTAAATCTTATTCAGAAAATGCTGTTGGTGCTGTTGAAAATTGGACTTCTGATACAACAAATTACACAACTATTTCTGGTGGAGTAGTAAGGACAGGGCAGATTCAGTCAGAAAATTATGAACCACAAACAAAAGGAGCTCAGGTTGACCTAGATAGCGGCATTATAGATTTCGGAGGAAGATTATACTACGAACCAAACTTAGGATTACTTGTAAACGGAACCATTTATGCAGAAGATGGGTACATATCTGATGGTGTTACAGTAGGAGCAGAAGGTAAATCGATACTCGAAACAATAAACGAATCAACGAAAAAAAAGGTAAATGTAAAACCCGAAGGTGGTAAGTTGTGGCATTTTGACAAGCACT
>Ga0247721_100565_pt1 | contig 10679 bp, 11 predicted proteins | sample MSEWel2017_08_16_FD_189089 | JGI IMG/M metagenome (GOLD analysis project Ga0247721, IMG submission 189089) | Subsurface sediment microbial communities from gas well in West Virginia, United States - MSEEL Well Study Marcellus 3H_2017_08_16 | ecosystem: Environmental > Terrestrial > Deep...
ACAAAAATTAAAAAAGAAGGCTAAATTAATAACCTTCTAATAAAAATAATTTATGCAACTTTTCTAATGCTTTCTTTTCTATTCTAGAAACATAAGAACGAGAAATATCCAATTGATTTGCTATTTCTCGCTGAGTAAGTTTCTTTGTATTATTTAAACCATATCTCATCTCAATAACTTTTTTCTCTCTTTCAGTCAAATCACCTAACTTTTGGTATAACTTTTCTTCTGCTAAAGAAAATTCTACTTCATCAGGAACAACATCAAAATCAGTACCTAAAATATCAATTAATGTAATCTCATTACCTTCCTTATCAGCACCTATCGGTTCATGTAATAGAACTTCTCTTTTGGTCTTTTTGTTCTGTCTAAGATGCATCAAAATTTCATTTTCAATACAACGGGAAGCATAAGTTGCTAATTTAACTTTTTTTGAAGGATCATAAGTCTCTATCGCTTTAATTAAGCCAATAGAACCAATCGAAATTAAATCTTCAGTCTCTTCTTTTGAATTATCAAATTTTTTGACGATGTGCGCCACCAAACGCAAGTTATGCTCAATTAAAGCCTTTTTTGCTCCCCTTTCTCCTTCAGCTAATTTTTCTAAGCATTCACTTTCCTCTTCTGGATCTAAAGGATGAGGAAAGACATTATTATTCTTAATATAAGAGATTAAGATCGAAATACCGTCTAATAGGCTACTGCCAATTTGAAAAAAAAGGCCAGGCACCATTTAAAATAACCACCCCCACAATTGACATTAACACTCTACTTATATTTATATGGGGAGTTAATACTATTTGTGCCTGTACAATCTCATTTATTTTTCTATTTCAACAATTTTCAATTTAACTTTATTAGCTAAATCATCCAATATTTCTAAAATTTCTTGTTTATTACTAGGTGGAACCTCTAATTTCATCAAACCCCTTTCACCGCCAACCACCGTCACCATTGCTAAACCTTCATAAGCTTTGATGATCTTGTCTACAAAGGCCATCTCTGACTTTTCTACTTCAATTTTAATAGTAATCGTATCCATCCTTAATCCTTCTTCTCCCTTCTAACTATATCATACTTTTGAACCGGTCGTTCAACTCGAACAGTAATTAGCTGATGAGGATGAGGTGCAGCAGGGATTAACTCACCATCTTCATCTTTAATATATTCTAACTTTTCAATAAACGTTCCTGTATTGGGACCAAAAAATTCAACAATATCATCAATGAAGAATTTACTTCTTACTTCAATAATAGCTTCTTCAGTTTCTGGTAAGTATTCTTGTACAATACCCATAAAATCATAATCTCTAGCATATGCTGATGAATCATAATTCTGCTCTTCAGGACCTGGTCGACCAAAATAGAAACCAGTAGTATAATGTCGATGACTAATCTTCTGTAATTCAGTTAACCATTCCTCTTTAAATTGATAACTTTCCGGATCTTTACTCCACACATCTAAAGCCTGTCTATAAGTACTAGTTACAGTAGCTACATAATGTAAACTCTTCATTCGTCCTTCTATCTTTAAGCTGCTCAAGCCAGCAGTCATTAATTCTGGAATATACTCTATCATACATAAATCTTTAGAATTAAAGATATAAGTTCCATTTTCATCTTCAAAGATAGGATAATACTCGCCAGGGCGTTCTTTTTCCATTAGACTATATTTCCAGCGACAAGAATGAGCACACTGACCACGATTTGCATCACGATTAATCATATAATTGCTTAAAAGACATCTACCAGAATATGAAATACACATCGCTCCATGAATGAATGCTTCTGTACCAATCTTAACCTGTTGATTAATCTCTTTCATCTCATCTAAACTCAGTTCTCGTGCTAGAATAACTCTATCAATCCCCTGTTCACCCCAGAACTTTACATTACGCCAATTAACATTATTAGCTTGCGTACTTAAATGAACCTCTAAATCAGACGCTACTTCCTTCACTACACTTAAGACTCCAGGATCAGCTACAATCACAGCATCTACCCCAATTTCATTTAATTCAATTATGTATGATGGTAATCCTTCAAAATCATCATTATGAGGAATCATATTTATCGTAACATAGACCTTAACTCCTCGACTATGAGCAAAATTTAAACCTTCCTTTAACTCTTCTAAACTAAAGTTATTAGCTGCTTCTCTTAAACTAAATGACTTACCACCTACATAGACTGCATCTGCTCCATATAAGACTGCTATCTTCAACTTTTCTAAATTACCTGCTGGTGCTAATAATTCAGGGACTTCCATATTCTATTCCCCCTTACCTAATTTTCGACTAATTGCCAATCCATCACCTAAAGGCAGAATCGATGATTGTAGCTCTTGATGGTCCATTACTATCTCTATATATTCTCTTAAACGATAGGTTAAAGTATCATACCGTGGATGCATTAATTCATCATTACTTATCATCCCTTTAAACAAAATATTATCAGCTACAATTAAACCTCCATCATTAATTAATCTTAGAGATTGATTTAAATATTCAATATATTGCCCTTTAGCTGCATCAATAAATATTAGATCAAATTTTTCTTCTAACTGATCCATTACTTCTACAGCATCACCTACTAATAATTTAATTCTATCATCTAATTCTAAATCATTGAAATTCTTCCTTGCTACTTTAGCATCTCGCTCTTTCAATTCAATAGTCACTATCCCCGCTTGATTACCTTTAGCTAGCCACAGGGTCGAATAACCAGTGGCTGTCCCTAATTCTAATACTCTTTGAGGCTGATGAATCGAAATTAATAGCGATAAAAATTGTCCCACTTCTGGATCAACAATTGGAATATTTCTTTCTAAAGCTTCTTGCTCTAATCTTCTTAAATCTCCGGTTCGTTCTGGTGTAATCTTTTCCATATAGTCTTGCATAAAATCGGTTAAAATATTTTTACTCATAAATTTCACTTCCCAAAATTAATATTAAAATTTATTATCTACTTAATATAATCTTTTCATGTTTAGTCATACTCAGTATTTATTATGTCTTAAAAATAATCTAATATCATAATAGTCTATAGTTTGAACAAATTTCGAACATATTCAATTAATACAAAGTATTTAATATTTCAACTTATTTTGCAACCTTAAATGCTCACGATAAGTCTTACTAAATTTATGACTACCATCATCTAAAGCAAAATAATATAAATAATTAGTCTCTTTAGGATTAAGTACTGCTTTAATAGAAGCTAAACCGGGATTATTAATAGGTCCTGGAGGCAACCCAACATGTTGATAAGTATTATAAGGCGATTCAATCGCTAAATCACTATATAAAATTTTTGACTTATGCTCCGGTAATATATATTGAATAGTAGCATCAATCTGCAAAGCCATATTCTTATCTAATCGATTGTGAATCACACTAGAGATCAACCTTCTTTCCGCATCATACTTAGCTTCTGCTTCTATTAAAGATGCTATTGTGATCACTTCAGCTAGAGTAAGACCACTATCTTCAATTTTAGAAATTATTCTTTCATCTAACTTAGCTTCAAACTCCTCTAACATCACTTTAATTATCCCTTTAGGGTTAGTCCCTTTAGGAACCTGATAAGTCTCAGGAAAAAGATAACCTTCTAAAGGATACTTTCGTGCTTTAGTATTTATAACCTGTCCAAATTTGAATCCTCTAGCAGTCTGCAGAAACTCTTCCTTACTAAAAGCAAAGTGCTTTGTTACCTTTTGAGCAACCTCTTCTACAGTAAAACCTTCGGGAATAGTAAACTCTTGGGTTATTACTCTACCATTAACTATCTTATCAATCATTTGGTCAATAGACATACCTGTACTTAGATTATAATAACCAGTTTTTAAATCAGAATCAACCCCTCTAAACCTAACTAAAGCTTTAAAAAGAAAAGGATGGCGGATTAAACCCTTATCAGCTAAAAGATTAGCTATTTGACCACTATTAGCACCTGTCTTAATTACTACCTCGTATTTAGAAATTCTTTTTGCATTAATTGGACTAGTTAACTCTTCTAAATAAGAAATACTGCCTAAAGTAAGAATGAAGATAATCATAATAATTGCAGCGACTAAATTATGTCTGTTATGTTTATTAAATTTAAACAAGGCTCCCACCCTTTCATTTCATTAAGACTTTAGAAGATTCTTTATCTATTATAAACAATTGCAAGCTATTTAGCAAACAAAAAAATAATACAGAAAGCAAAATTGCTCTCTGTATTATTATAGCCAATATATCTAACTTTGTAACTAATCAAGCAATCTCTTCTAGTAATGTACCATCTTTAATATGTATATTAGCCCGGTCTATCACTGTGATTACTACTGCCTTGCATTCACGAACTTCAATTATTACAGCCAAATTATTCTCTTGGTCCACAATCGCTATTTCGTCGCCAGAGTCATTATATTCTAGTAGTTTTTCGCCTAAACTAAGAATAATCCCATTTACTAACTCACTATCAATATCCCTTTCTTTCATTCGCTGGAGAGCATGGGTAGTACTCTCAATCCGAAAATACCGACCATCTAAGAAACATTCCGTCAATAGCATATAAAGCCCCCCCTCATTATTAGTTTGTAATCATATTATCTCCATTTGAGGTAGGCTTTATACTTCCAAAAAAAGGAGAAATTAGCTATTGATATAATTCTTCAATTTTATTTTGAACCTTCATTAATTCCTCTTCACTTGTAACCGGAACTAAAACTTCAGTGTCATTCTCATCCTTAGTTAAGCGCAATGCATAACCCTCTCCTAAGTCTAATTCATCTTCCTTAACTAAGATAAAGTACTTTTCATTATCAATCTCTAACTCTTCCTCAATAGAAAAGTTAATAGTCTCTCCATCAGTACCTTCTAGAACTGCAACTCCTTCTTCTAGATTAAACTTGTTAATCTTACCTTCTTCTGCCATAATTAATTCACCTCGACTTTTTATTTAATAATTATTGACTATCTAAATAATTCTGTAAAATAACTACAGCTGCCATCTTATCAATGACATCTTTACGTTTGCGACGACTAACATCAGCAGCTAATAATGTCCTTTCAGCTGCTGCCGTTGATAACCTTTCATCCCAGGTAATGATCGGTATCGTAAATTCTTCCTTTAATGCTTCTACAAATTCTAAAGTCTTTTCTGCTCTTGGTCCTAAAGTACCATTCATATTTTTGGGTAATCCAACAACGACCTTTCCAATTTCATACTCATCAATTAAATCTTCTAATTCATTAATCACTTCATTTAGTGAGGTATTCTGTATAACTTTCTTCCCTTGAGCAGTCCAACCTAAAGCATCACTAGCAGCTACTCCTATTCTTTTATCTCCATAATCTAATCCTAAAATTTTCATATTTATATATATCCCTCATCTTTTATTAGTTGATTCTTAAACTACTGATATCTACAACTCTATCCTTCTAATTACTAAGTAAACAAATGTAACTACAGCGGGTAATAATAAAGTCGCAGTAGCGACTACCCCAGAATCATTAACCAACATAGTTACTATACTACCACATACTACCCCACTAAAGCCATAACGAAGATGGGAGTAATCATCGATTATTTGTCCAACTACTCCTACTGGATATCTAAATAAGATAGCTAGAATAAAGATGAATGCTACAACTACTTTAGTCCAAATAGTCCATCGTAATAGCTTCAGGTTCATACTTAATTTTCTATAAATAATATTGAATACCTCTTTTAAACCATTATTCTTAATTAACAAGACTGTCTTCCCTATATGACTAGCAGATCGTTTAGGACTTAGAGTATCATATAAGACTAGACTACCAACTAATAGACTTAATACAATTATTATAACCATTACCCGTCTTAGGTTAAACTTATATTCTTTAATTAACCCGTAAGTAAAAGTGAAAGCAGCTAATGAAGTTAATAAGCCGCCAAAATTAGCACCTAATTGGGGATAACCGATCGTTATTACTACAATCGCTGTAACTAAAAGAAATAGATAATGATTCTTCTTTTCTAAAATTGAAAAACGGTCAAAAAACCCAGTGATTCCAATGAGAATTGTACCAATTAATAATCCCATAAACTCATTACCTATCCCATAAAACCGGGCTCCAATTACCGGTGAATAGCCTAAGACTGAAGTTTTAATCAATCTAGCACCCATCCAAATGTCAACGATCAATAACAATGATATTAAATTGAGTACTATTAAAATAGGATCTAATTCATGAGGAGTTAACCTTTTTAAGAGAAAGGCTAATCCTAGACTAAGTAATATGAATAAACCCGCAACTAAATAAACATCTCCTAAATTAAAAAAGCTAGATAATATTAAAAATACTGGAATTACTAATAAAGACAGTAATAGAACTTCTGTAGAACTCTTAATAAAAGATGTCACCTTATCTTTAAAGATAATTACTAAAGCAGCTAAAGTAAGTACTGCTATCTGCAATAAAATGAAACCCTTAATTAAGATTGGACGCCAAGTAAATGTTCTAGTAATCTGTTCATTTATTTTTACAGCTTTAGCGAATGGTTGGTCGACCTCAACACTTGACACAGGGCTACCTATCATCATAGGAGGTATATCATCTATCCCTACTGAATTTAAGATAGTAGGAGCAATATCTAAATTAGTAATGATTCCTAACCTTCTAGTAGTGCCGGTAGTAAGCAAACCATTTTTAACCCCTGTCCCAGCTAGTATAGTTAATGTAAGGTTCTTTCCCTCCTGTCTTGCTTTATAAGACGGTGTTGGCGTAACAACCATGATTCTTGTCTGTTTTAAATTAATCTTATCTAATATCTTTCCTAATAACTTATCTGCCCGCTGCAAGGCATCCTTTTTAAATTTTTTGAAATCTTTAGGAAGCAATGTCTCTCTTAGCGCCTCCACTCTAGCTGTATCACCAGATTCGATTATAATCAATTCAGCTTCTTCATATAATTCATTAAATTTATTTACTACATATTGCTGACTAGTTACAAAACCAAAAGGATGCCAGTCAGTACTTACTATCGTCTTCTGACTAACATCCCCTAGTTCGATGCTTCCTTTACTGTCAAATCCAATTAGAGCTGCTTCACGCCCTAAATGATATTCTAAACTACTATCTTGATAATCGCTATTACCAATAACCGTTACTTGCTTTCCAGCTTCTTTGAGCACCTGTCCTAAAGCCCCTGGATGAGCTCTATAAGCACCTAATAAATTCTGTTTAATAATCTCTGAAAATCTAATATTGACTATTGATTCTGTTGTCAACTGGTTACCAGTTAAGGCTTGATAGAGCTTGGATACATTTTTTCCCTTATACTTAGTATCTGTATTGAAGGTGTAATTACCTGCTATATCAGTATTAGCCCTTCTACCAGCACCAATAGTTAAGTAAGTGTCAGGTGGGCTTAAACTTCCACTAGTTCTACTATTAGTTAACGCTACCGCCCCTTGATCAATTAAATAATCTAAGTTTGGAGTTGGAATCTTCGAAACTTCATTGATGCTTATCTGATCAATAACAAATAGTATAAATGGTTCATCGGCATCTATACCAGTACTAAAGACCGTGCTTGAAATTAATAATAAAGTTAAAATTACAATCAGGAAGACCACTTTCCTCATAATTGGCTTCACTCCATTATTAATTTTAATTGCTTTCACGCTTTTCTAAATAGTTACGAACTAGCTCTTCAATAATTTCATCTCTTTCAAACCTACGAATCTTACTCCGGGCATCTTGATGACTAGTAATATAAGCAGGGTCTCCTGACAATATATAACCTACAATCTGATTAATTGGGTTATAACCCTTCTCTACTAAGGCTTGATAGACTTCAGCTAAAACTTCGGAAACTTCTTTAATTTCTTCTTTCTTTACCTTAAACATCATTGTTTCATCATTTTTCATTGCTAATCCCACCTTTCCCACCTTACAAATCTTTTAGTAATTAAGTCTTTAAGGCTCTTGAATCTCAGTCAATCTGCAATTATTGATTAGCTATTAGTTCTCTAGCCTTATCAAAGGCTACATCTATCTTCTCAGGTTGACTTCCACCAGCCTGAGCCATATCTGGACGACCTCCGCCGCCGCCACCTGCTACTCTAGCTACCTCACCAATTATCTGACCAGCATTAAAACCTGCCTCTACCAAATCATCACTCACCATACTAACAAATAAAGCTTTTTGACCTAAATCTGAACCTAAAATAATAATTCCAGAATCTAAATTCTGTTTAATATTATCTCCCATCGTTCTAAGGCCGTCAGCGTCCATGCCTTCTACTTTCTCTAAAACAACATTTACTCCATTAATCTCTTCTTGACTTGATACTAATTCATCAGCCTGTGAACTTGCTAGTCTATCTTTTAAGGATGCAACTTCATTTTCTAAACCTTTAATTTCATTTTGTAGTTTATCTACTCTTTCTAAAAGGTTATCCGGAGTCGTCTTTAAAGTCACTGCTATCTGATTAAGTACTTCTTCTTGCCGATTAACATAGGCAACTGCTTCTTTTCCAGTCACAACTTCAATTCTCCGTACACCGGCTGCAATCCCTGTTTCATTTATAATCTTAAAAAGACTTATTTCACCTGTTGCCGCTACATGGGTACCTCCACATAGTTCTAAGCTATAATCTCCAATCTTAACTACCCTTACTTTTTCATCATACTTATCACTAAATAAGGCTGTTGCTCCTAACTCTTTAGCCTCTGCAAGGTCAGTCTCTAAGACTTCTACTTCTAAATTATTCATTATCTGTTGATTAACTATCTTCTCAACCTGCATTAATTCTTCACTACTAACTGCTTCAAAATGAGTAAAATCAAAACGTAATCTTTCCGGTTCTACCAATGAGCCTGACTGTTCTACGTGTTCACCTAAAACTTCTCGTAAAGCTTCATGTAACAGATGAGTAGCAGTATGATTTCTTCTAATATCTTTACGTAATTCTGATTCTACTTTAGCCTCAACCTCAGCATCTGTAGTTAGCTTACCGTCTTCTACTACTACTTTATGTACTATTAATTCAGCTTTTTCTTGTGTATCAACCACTTTTGCTGTTACATTATCATTAATTACAATACCTGTATCACCTATTTGACCTCCACTTTCAGCATAGAAAGGAGTTTTATTCAAAATCACTTGTCCTTCTTGACCGGCATCTAAGCTGTTTACAATTTCATTATCAACGATTATTCTTAAGACTTGAGAATTGCTTGTTAACTTAGTATAACCAACGAATTCAGGCATCTCTATTTCATCTTTAATCTTTTTAAATAATTCAGTCTCAGCATGACCGGAATCATATTCTTCTCTAGCTGCCCGTGCTCTAGCTCTTTGCTTAGCCATAGCCTCTTCAAAACCTTCTATATCGATCTCATAACCTTTTTCTTCGGCAATCTCTTCTGTTAATTCTTTAGGAAAACCATAAGTATCATAAAGCGTAAATACCTTATGACCAGGAATTACTTTAGTATCTTCTTCATCCAATTCATTAATTAGTTCCTCTAAAATTTCCATTCCTTGGTCTAATGTCTCCTGGAATCGGATTTCCTCATTCTTAATTACTTTCATTATCTGTTCTTCTTTTTCGGCAATTTCCGAATATACATCTCCCATTATCTCTACTACAACCGGCACAATCTTATGTAAAAATGGCATTTCTAAATTTAACTTTTTAGCATATCTAACAGCTCTTCTTAAGACTCTTCTAATTACATAGCCACGTCCTTCATTAGATGGCAATACTCCATCACTAATAGCAAAAGTAACACTACGAATATGATCAGCAATAACTCGATAAGCCATAGTAATCTCTTCATTAGTTTGATATTTAAACTCTATATGCTCACTAATAAAATCCATAATCGGCTGGAATAGGTCTGTTTCATAATTTGTATCTACTCCTTGTACAATCGAAGCTAATCTTTCTAATCCCATACCTGTATCTATATTCTTTTGTGGTAGTGGTTTATACTCGCCATCTTCTGTTAAATCATATTGCGTAAAGACTAAATTCCATACTTCACGATAACGATCACACTCACAGCCAAATTCACAATCATCACTACAACCAAACTCTGCTCCCATATCATAATGAATCTCTGAACATGGACCACAAGGCCCAGTACCTATCTCCCAGAAATTTTCATCCTTACCCATACGAACAATTCTATCCTCAGGAACTCCTACCTGCTCTGCCCAAATATCAAATGCTTGATCATCGTCTTTATAGATAGAGATCCAAAATCTATCTGGATTTAACCCCATCTCATCTACTAAAAATTCATAACTCCACTTAATTGCTTCTTCTTTAAAGTAATCACCAAAAGAAAAGTTACCTAACATTTCAAATAATGTATGATGTCTTGCTGTCTTACCTACATTCTCAATATCATTAGTTCTAATGCACTTCTGTGAAGTAACTATCCTAGTATTAGGTGGAGTAGCTCGTCCATCAAAATAAGGTTTGAAAGGAGCCATCCCCGCGTTAATCCAAAGTAAAGTAGGGTCATCTTTTGGCACTAACGGAGCACTTGGCAGAGCCAAATGCTCATTATCTTCAAAGTAATCTAAGAATTTCTGTCGAATCTCCTTGCTCGTCATTGTCATAATCCATTCTTCCTCCTTTATAGCCTCCATAACTGAAAAGCATCTACTATCTATTATCTATATATACTTAGT
>Ga0247721_100566_pt1 | contig 10676 bp, 12 predicted proteins | sample MSEWel2017_08_16_FD_189089 | JGI IMG/M metagenome (GOLD analysis project Ga0247721, IMG submission 189089) | Subsurface sediment microbial communities from gas well in West Virginia, United States - MSEEL Well Study Marcellus 3H_2017_08_16 | ecosystem: Environmental > Terrestrial > Deep...
TTTAACCATACCAAATCCACACAAAGGGAAAATTGGTGTGGCTTTACTAAAAAGAATTCTTAAGCAGGCCAAAATCGCCAGGGACAAATGGCTTGAAACAAATTAATATTGTTATTTTCACTCCCCCACAAACTCCGACAGCCCGTCCTCCAGGGAAACCTTCGGGACAAAACCCAGTGTTTTTGCAGCGCTGATGTCGGCCACGCTATTGATGGTGACTGTTGGAGTATTGATTTTATGTATGTGCAGGCATGTCCGATTATTAGAGGAGGGTGTGTAAATCTGATTTTTCCGGGAATATAGGAGATAATGCCCTCTCATCGATATAATATTGATGTATTCAATTACATTGGATAGAAATTTGTACTTATGGCATACATTGCAGACGGAGTGTTTTCCTTTCAAAAAATATATATAAGAACCATTTCAATATTGGATTACTGAAGTGTGGCCCCATAAATTTTTATGATTCATGAGAGGAGGTATATTTAGTGAGTAATTATCCCACACCACAAGAAAAACAGCGCCTTATTGAAAACTTCAAACAGAGATTGAAAAACCGGGCTTCACAACAAAATGAATTAAAAAAAGAGTTGACCCATATAGACGTAGAAGATCTCTTAAAGCCAATTACTATTTAACCATACACTTTTTCTGAGGGCATGTATGAAAGTGTACCCATTTTCATCGACAAGCGATCAACTCTTTGATATAATGGGTACATCAGACCCCAGCAGCTATCTGTTAAGATATCTGGATATCTGAATGCAAACACCGTTGTCATAGAAGAAGATTATATCGATAAAGATTATCTAATAGACTATGCCAACTATTATGCACGTTCATTCAAAGATTATAAGAAAAAGACTACACGACTACACTTTTTTACTAATTGTTTCAGTGAGAATGATTTTAGAGTGGGGTGTAGTACCTAAAAAGAGATATATTTAAATAATCACAAACCAATTTTCAATTATGTCAGAAGTGATCGACTCTGTAGAGATTGTGCATGAATTAAAAGCAATAAGGGAAGATCTTGATTTCATCAAAAGTCATATGATAGATATAGATTCAATTATGACGGAAGATGACAATCTGTCTTTGAATCAATACAGGTCTGAGAAGAGGGCTGGTACACTTATCTCCCACGAGGAACTAAAAAAAGAATTAGGATTATAATGTTTGATATAAATTATTCCAGGCAGGCTGCCAAATTCTTAAGGTCCCTTGACAACACCAATCTATCCAGAATGTTGAAAAAATTGAAAAACTGAAACATCACCCCATATTACATGATTCTAAAACTGTAATAGGGTATAACGAAAAACTGTATAGGGTCCGGGTTGGAAATTATCGAATATTATATGAAGTTAACTATAAGGACAACTTAATTGGAATTATCAAAATCCACAAACGTTCGAGGGTATACTGAAATTAATATCTTTTTAATGCTGCAAGGATGTCTTCTTTATCAAGTTGGGGATAATTTTCCAGAATATCATCGTATGTCCAGTTATTTCCCAGAAGTTCAATGACAAAATCTACCGATATCCTGGTCCCTTTGATTACAGGTTTGCCTGCGCAGATTTCGTGACTGATCGTTATCCTATCATTGGAGGGCATATTAATCCACTTCACCGTTTGACCGTAACAACTCGATATAATCTTCTTCGGACATTGGACAATTGAGCAAATCTTCAATTTGTTGTTTTGATTGTAATTTGAGTTGCTTTTTAATTGCAGATATCAGGCTTGGTCCATATTCTTTTTTCCCATGGCTGATACGGGTCTTGATATGAGTCCTTTTTCCATTATAGTAGAGCCAGAAATATTCGTGGTGGGTATGTTCAACCTGAAAGCCTTTTGATAAAAGAGCTTTTTCAATATCCCGGGGTTTAAAAACAGCCACCTGTAACACCATCAATCTCTACTTCAGTTACAAGTTTGAGAAGATTTTCTTTTATCTGCTGTGCTTTTGTGGTAAGATTGGAATCCGGCTCCCTGGAATAGACTTCCCATATAACAAAAAATTCTTCCCGGAAGGAGGCTATTAGCTCGTCCATATCAGATGCAACAAGGAATATATCCAGATCTCTGTTTTCCCCTTCCCATAACTCATCAACAAAATTGATATCCAGTTCAAGCGGCCTGAGGAGTTTGAATTTGTGATTATCCCATTCTATTTCATTGAATAATATAGGGCTTGGCTGAGAAGCGAATAGGTCTTCTTCAATATTCAAAGATGAACTGACCTGCCTCCACGTCGATTTATAGATATTGCCATATGCAAGGGCTTTCTCAATTATTATTGGAGAATCGGCTGAATTCGGTTCCTGAAATACAAAATCGGTATTATGCAGACTCTGTGATTCGGACCGGCCCAGCATATCCATTGAATCATACATTTTTAGAACAGTGTCTGGATCAAGACTTTCTGTTGAACCCGGGGAAGGCAGGTACGTTTCACTCATTGACTAACTCCTCCAGCACTCTTCGGGATTCAGCCATTGCTTCACCATGCATTTTTATTATGTTCTCAATATCTGAATTATCATTTAGTCCATAATGAAAATTGAAATCGGCCTTTATTTTTTCATTAATATCCGGCTGGATAATTAACTTTACTGTGAACCCACTGAATTCGTATTTGATTATACCGCCAAGCTGGAAATTTTCCGAAAACAGAGATTCAAGCTTGTCGCCGGGACAATATATCTTCTGTAAGATGGAGGTTTTATGTTCTAGCTCATATCCAAAGTTGAATCCAACTGCTTTGTATGGCGTTTCAGGAAGATAGCGAACGTATGACAGGATTTTTTCACAAAGAGAGTTTGCCTCTTTAATAAAATTCTTTTTTATCCCCAGTTGAAGGCGGTCAGGATCTACGAAAAAGGAGAAACGTTCGGTTTCCACAACTGATAAGGCAGGGGTGTGTGTAAAAGATTTAATGCTGTCTGTCAAAATTCCTCTCTGCGACAACCAATCCCTGGAGACGATTGAAGGATTATGGTTTTTGGCTAAAAGAACAATATTTGCTCCGATTAAGGAAATAGTCATGGATTCACCCCTTTCTCGTAAAAGTCACCACCATGATATATAGCCATTTTGATATATATGTATGCTGCACTTCCCCAAAGAAAGAAGGGTACTGGCTTTGCCTCATTCCCCCGCAAATTCGGCCAGCCCATCCTCCAGGGAAACTTGCGGTACAAATCCCAGTGTTCTTGCAGCACTGATACCAGCCACGCTGTGGCGGATGTCGCCGGTCCTGGCCTGCCGGTATTCCAGGGGCAGATCGGTGTTAAAGACGTTTTGTACGATCTCAGCCAGCCTGTTGACTGAAGTTTGTTTCCCTGTACCGGCATTGAATACTTTGCCGATGGCGTCCTCTTTTTCAACCAGCAGTTCTACCAGATCCACGATGTCATGCACGGAAATGAAGTCGCGGGTCTGCTCCCCGTCGCCGAAGATGACCGGGGACTGCCCGGCTTTGACTTTCTCCATGAACTTGGTGATGACACCGGAATAGGGATTGGACGGATCCTGGCGGGGACTGTAGATGTTGAAGGGGCGCAGCACCGCCACGGGCAGCCCGAAGGCGCGGTGATACATCAGGGCGTATTGTTCCCCTGTGAGTTTGCTGACCCCGTAGGGTGACAGCGGCTCGACGGGATGCTGTTCCGCAATGGGCACCTGCACCGTGTCCCCGTAGACGGCAGCGGAACTGAAATAGACGAAACGCTCCAACCCGGTCTGGCGGGCCGCCTCTAGCAGGTTGAGAGTCCCGAGAACATTGTTCCTGCAGTCAAACATTGGCTGCTCCATGGAGCGGTTTACATCGATCTGGGCGGCGGTATGAATTACCACATCGGCCTGCTCAACCAGCCGCACCGCTTCCGGGCCCTGGACATCCCCGACTACCAGCTGCACCCCTGCGGGCACGTCATGCCGGCAGGGAGAGGACGTATTGTCCAGGACGATTACCTTGTTGTCAGTGCAGAAGCGATCGGTCAGATACGAACCCACCTGGCCCAGCCCGCCGGTGATGAGGATTGTTTGCGAGTGCATGCTTTGTGGGAGGTCCGTTTTGGGATATAAATTTAGTGTACCTGCGTATTTCAGAAAAACTTGAAAGTTAAATTTAAGCCAGCTACCTAATTTTATAAAATCATGAATATGTATATCATAATCGTTATATAGGATGCAGTTAATCCTCCTAATAATATTTCACAAGGTGATATATATTAACAAAATCCCATTAAATCCACCGGCGGTGATTTTCTGACCACCGTGGCTGCTATCCTGCCGGCACTTGATGAGGAGATTGCCATTGGCAGTATGGTGCTTCTTGTGAAAAAGTACGTGGACAGGGTTATTGTTGTCGATGACGGCAGCCATGACCGTACCACCTGTGTTGCAACCTAGGCGGGAGCAGAGGTTGTACAGCATCCTCATAATAAGGGCAAAGGGGCTGCGTTTAAGAGCGGGTTTGAGCAGGCCCGGGATTCTGATATTATTGTTACAATGGATACCGACGGTCAGCACAATCCGGCAGATATTCCGGCACTGGTAAAGCCGATTGTGGATGATACGGCCGATATGGTTAATGGGAGCCGGTATATGGATGGCAATGATGAGAATACGCCGGCCTACCGTCGTGTAGGTCAGACGGTCCTGGATACTGCGACCAGCATGAATACCGGGATCCATCTGACCGATTCCCAGAGCGGCTTCCGGGCATTCAGGGCAGATACTGCCGGTGTGTTCAGTTTCCATTGCAGCAATCTGGCCATAGAAAGCGAGATGCTGGCCGAGGCTGCCAGTGCGAACCTGCGGATCAGGGAAGTGCCTATCGGGGTGAGGTATGATGTGGATTGCTCGACAGAAAATCCGGTAAAACATGGCCTTGGGGTGCTGGTTAATGTAATTAAGGATATGGAATTTCACAGGCCCCTGTATTATTTCACAGCACCCGGCCTGATCTTTGGAGGAGCCGGCCTGTATATGGGTTTGAGGTCCCTGCAGACCTTCTATCATGGCGGGGCCCTGCATTTCGGCCCGACCATCTTGATGACTGTACTGATGCTTGTGGGTACTTTCATGGCGTTTACCGGGATAATGCTGGATTCAATGAGACGGATGATGCTGAGGATGAAATGAGTGATTGTGGGGTTGAATTTGAAAATACTGCGTGTTGCTGCTGATATATATCCGGATGTCGTGGGTGGTGTAGGGTTGCATGTCCATGAGATGTCAAAAGAGCAGGCTCATCTGGGCAACCGTGTGGATGTGTATACTGCAGGAAATAGTGACAGGTCGGCAGAGGAAAAACGGGATGGGTACACGATAAAAAGGTTCAAGCCTCTGATGAAACTGCTCGGGAATTCTATAATGCCGAATATGTTTTCTTCAATTTACAAAAACAGACATGCTTATGATATTATCCATGCTCATTCTCATCTGTATTTTTCCACCAACCTGTGTGCTTTGGTCAGAAAACTGGGTTCTGCTCCACTAGTAATTACAAACCACGGCCTGAATTCCCAGACTGCACCTCCGTGGTTTCAGGATATCTATACCGCAACGGGTGCCAAATTCACATTCAATGCTGCAGACAAGATTATCTGCTACACCGAATCTGAAAAGAAAGAACTGCTTAAACTGAAAATACCGGCAGATAAAATCGAGGTCATCCATAACGGCATCGATACCGAGCATTTTGTACCTGCAGAAGAACCGGTTTTTGATGAAAAAAAATTACTCTGGATTGGCCGGTATGCCAACGGTAAAGGGGTAGATTATCTGATCGATGCTTTCAGCATCCTGCAATCAAAACATCCTGATGCAACCCTTACGATGGTTGGAAAGGGGCCGGATAAGGAAAGAATACTACAGAAAATCCAGGACCTCAATCTGGAAAAATATATAACAATTAAAGATTTTATCCCAAACTCTGAGATTGTGCAATTATATCAGGAATGTAGTGTCTTTGTGCTGCCAAGTCTTGAGGAAGGCGTACCGAGAACGATCCTGGAAGCAATGGCATGCGGAATACCTGTTGTATGCACACAACTGCCCCAGTTGATGGACATTGTTGAGGACAGCGGATATCTGGTTCCTGTAAAGGATGCACAGGTGCTGGCAGACAGGATATGTGAAATTCTCTCGGATTCTGATCTTGCAATGAAATTGGGAAGCAATGGCAGGGAAAATGTGGTTGCAAATTATTCCTGGAAGGATACGGTTAAAAAAACTATTGGTTTATATGAAGGACTGATTTGAAATGTCTAAAATAGTAATTACAGGTGGAGCGGGGTTTATAGGCTCCCATATTGCAGAGAGTCTCGCAAAGGATGGTCATGAGATTGTAATTGTGGATAATCTGGATGACTATTATTCCATTGATTTGAAGAAGAAAAACGTAGGTATTGTCAAAAACAGCGGCGATGCCACTTTCATTGATGCAGATGTCACTGATCTTGAAAAGATGCAGGAAATTATTGATGATACCGTGGATTACGTGTATCATGAAGCAGCCCAGGCAGGCGTGAGGATCTCTGTTGAAAACCCTTTCAAACCAAACGACATAAACGTCCTGGGAACCCTTAACGTGCTTAAAGCTTCAATGGATGCAGATGTTAAGAAAGTGATCAATGCGTCTTCATCTTCGGTGTATGGGAAAGTGGAATACCTGCCCTTTGATGAACAGCATCCAACTCAACCTGTTTCCCCCTATGGCGTGAGTAAACTTGCAGCCGAGCATTACTGCAGGGTTTTCCATGAAGTGTACGGGCTGCCAACCACATCCCTGCGCTATTTCACGGTATACGGTCCGAGGATGAGGCCCGATCTCGCCATTTCAATATTTACCCGAAAGATGCTTGCAAACGAGCCGATTACTGTATTTGGTGACGGGGAGCAGACAAGGGATTTCACCTATATTGATGATATCGTGGAAGCAAACAAAAGGTTACTGAATAATTCCAAAACGGATGGAAAGGTTTTGAATATTGGCAGTGGGAACCGGATCAGTGTCAATGATCTGATACAGAATTTGCAATCGATTACGGATTCCCGTTCAACAGTTCATTATACTGATAAGCAGAAGGGTGATGCCGAGAATACTCTGGCGGATGTTTCTCTTTCGGGAGAACTAATTGGATATGAGCCTTCAATTAGTATTAAAGACGGATTGATAAACTATATGAGACATATAAAAGATCAAAAGTGTTGATTATATGAAATTATTGGTTTGTGCTACTGAATATTATCCATACGGTTCCGGGATTGCCAATGTTGCATACAATGTGGTTGAAAAACTAAAAGAAAGAGGAATTAAATGTACCGTATGTTCTCCCACAGGTCCTGACATTAAACTTGGTAGTACAAAATTAATTAAAAAATATGGCATTTTTGGTTTGATTCATTATTGGAGAGAAGTGTCTAACTATTTTGTGAAAAATGCTGATGATTTTGATGTTGTTTGGTGTCACAATCCATTCTTCTTAAATAATAATCCCTTTGAACATTGCTTGGTAACAATGAATTCTACCTACTATGGAAATGCAATGAGTTCTAGTTATCCGTTTAACATTAAAATGTATAAAAAAATAGTGTCTTATATAGAAAAATATTCATTGACACATTTGGACTCCAATACTAGATTCACTGGAGTCGGAAATAACGTTTGTGAAGAATTAGAGCTAATGGGAATTGAAAAGAATAGAATATCTTTCATACCAAATGGTGTTGATACTAATAATTTCAAACCCACCGATGAAAAAGAAGAAATCAGAAAAAAATACAATATCCCTGAAAATCATTTGATGCTACTAAGTGTTGGCAGATTAACAGAAGCAAAGGCTCCATTGAGATTAATTGATACATTTAATTATATCAATGAAAAAATAGACTTTATAACTCTTGTTATTGCAGGTAATGGGGAATTAGCCAACAAAGTGAAACAATATCGTGATGAAAAAGGATTGAAAAATGTGATTCTTTTAGGAAATGTAAAAGCAAAGGACACACCACAACTATATGCTTGTTCTGATTATTTTATAATGACTTCAAGATATGAAGGTGGAGAGCCTCCATTGACACTTTCTGAGGCCATGGCTTCAGGTTTACCTTGTATAGTTTCAAATATATCTAATTTTAATGTTGTTGACAAGGCAAATTGTGGAATAATGGTGGATTTTGGGGATTTAAAAGAAGCTGGAAAAGAAGTAGTTGGTTATCTGGAAAGAGACAATTCAGAACATTCAACCAATGCTAGAGAATACGCTGAAAACAATTTGGATTGGGACATGATAGCTGATAAATATATAGAAGAGTTTATTCAACTATCCAAACACACTCAGTTAGATGAATCTCAAATGTATTGATCAATGGCATCATTTCTCATTTGTTGAAATCTAAACAAAGATACACAAGGGCTTACAATGCATCGCATATTAAATTTACAGGAAGCAAAGAGATCCTTTAAAAAAAATATATTGCACAATAAATTAGAGATATTGGCCCTTGCAATTGGCGTATTAATATTTATATTCTTATATCTTCTAAATTACCGAAGTTATATATTTTTAAGCTTAGCTCCGGTAATTGGAATCATATTATTCATTATTTTTAAAAAGACATTTCATTCATATAACTTAACAGAGTCCTTTCGACAAAGCAACCGTTATGATAAAGACATAATTCAAAAAATACTATTAATTAGTTTTTTTGTTTTTTATAGTGCAAGCTTATTGACAATACTAGATGGGTTTTATACAAAAACATTCTATTATTACTTTTGTATCTCGATTTGTGCTGGAATTATTGTAACAGAAATATTATTCCTAAATAGTAGGCAAATATGGAAATCCAATTTACTAATGTCATTATTGTTATTTTTAAATTTGACATTAACTAATCAAATACTATTCCCGCTACAGATAGGGAATCCAGATAATTTTTACCACATTCGAATTATTTCAGCCATCATTGAAAATGGATATATACCACTAGGGTACACGTATTCAAATTTCCCCATGCATCACTTATTAGCAGGAATTTCAAACATAACTACCAGCATCTCCCTCTCCGAAATATATCATTGCCTTGGTGCAGCCATCATGGCATTGGGGGTTTTGTTTAGTTTTTTAATTGGCAGAAAATTCGTAAGTGTCAGATTTGGACTGCTGGCAGCGTTGCTTTTTTGTTGCTCCGATTATCTGATATACTGGTCAGCCCATCCTGTCCAATTATCCTATATGCTACCAATAATAATTATTCTCTTTTCAATTATATTATACAACATAAAATACCGCAGCCCTGGTATAATAATACTATATCTGATATTATCGCTACATCTTGTTTTTTTACACCACTACTCTGCAATAATTATGGCATTTGTATTGTGTGGCGTAATTTCTGCCGAATTAATCTATAAGACTCAACACAGAGAATATAGTATAAGAACAAAAAGTCTATTCCTAATTTATATATTGATTCTCCTAGCACATTTCATCTATTATTCTGGCCTGTTCAATGAACTGATCGGAATTATTGATCTATACAAAGAAGCATTTACAAGTGATGTTTCCACAAATGTAGTATCAGGAACCTATTACGATAAATTGCCTATGCGAAACTTGATAACTAATACAATCGGCAGTTTTATGCTCTTCTGCCTATCTACTATAGGTTTTTTTTATTACATCAGGGAAAAGTCCTTTTTTGGAGTTGTGGTATCTGCGATATTTGCTATTTTTCTTTTCTTAATAGCAATTGGCACAGTCATTAATATCTATTACCTGTTGCCAAATCGAATTTATGCATTCCTGCAAGAATTGTCAATGATTTTCCTCTCAGCTGCCGCTATAATATGGATTTTAAGTAATACTACCAGACAACATGTAAAATATGGAATCGTATTAACAGTTGTTCTTTTACAATTTTTTTCTGCATCAAGTACAATTGCCGGGTTTGAAACCAGTCCATTTGTAGGAGAACAACCTTATTGGAAATTTTATGAAACACCTCAGGAAAAGAATAGTTTATTGTGGGTTGATGATCATTTCTCTTCTGTTAACAAAAATAATTCTTTTTATAGAAATCCCGGATTTGTCACCAGTCCAGATACTAGTTCACTGACTTCGCTTCAATACAATAGATATTCGGTAACAGATGAAAACAAAAAAATAGTGGTGGATTTAAATTCCATTCCCGATAATTCTTATTTTTCATTTAGCGAATTTGATATTAGCATTGGTTTCAACTACAAAAGGGTTTCAGAGAAATATCATATGGGTTCTGGAGGTAAGATAAAAATGAATCGTCTGGCTCAGCAGGTACTGGATGATAATCCAAATTTAGTTAAACTTTATAATAATGGGATTATTAGTGCACATCATAGAATCTAATAAAAATGTAGTTTATAATACTAATTTAATTAGTAAAAAGGTTTGATTGATATTTATATATAAAAAGGCAGGAGGGGTAAGCATGGAGAAAAATTTAGGTATAGTATCTTTTCCAATAGGGATTTCTAATTTTACACCCCGACTTTGACAGTCAAAAGTAATAATAGTGTTCTTAGCTTTGCTGTATTCGGTAAAAATGCAATCAAAACTAAGAACGTATGAGATTATTCCTAACAAGAATATATGCTTTCCTATCGGAACCGT
>Ga0247721_100567_pt1 | contig 10674 bp, 10 predicted proteins | sample MSEWel2017_08_16_FD_189089 | JGI IMG/M metagenome (GOLD analysis project Ga0247721, IMG submission 189089) | Subsurface sediment microbial communities from gas well in West Virginia, United States - MSEEL Well Study Marcellus 3H_2017_08_16 | ecosystem: Environmental > Terrestrial > Deep...
CATTCCAAAATTCATTATCTAAAAATAAAGAATTAGCATGAATACTAATCGCACTATTTAAGGGAAGATCATTATTAACCCCCGGGTCTTTAAACCAGAGAATATTACTTAAAGTAAAGGTAGAAATGACTTCATTTAGAGTTCCATCATCTCTATGGCCACCCGCACAAAAATTATATTTTACTAAATTTAAATCACAGGTCAAAAATAATGCTTTTGCTTTTTCTAATTTGGTTACTCTTTTATTCCTAAGTTCTTTTATATATTCAATCGCCCAGAGATCATGATTATAGGCTGCTGTATCATTATCTTTATAGCGGGCAATAATGGAATAATCAAGTTCTTTATCTTCCTCTTTACTTAATTCCTTTTCTGTGGGATAAATATTAATATCTTTATCTAATAACAAACTCTCTAATTTACCCACTATTTCTCTAATATCAAAGGGCGTTAAGCCCTCACTTTTCAATTTATTATAAAGAGAGTTATCTCTAAAATTACTCAGTGTTCTGCTATAAAAATGCTTATAATTATTCAGCACACTTCTTATTTCCTGCAGAGTGAAATCGAATATGTAGAACTCAAAATTATGTTTTCTCAATATCTCCATTAATTCTCTACAGGGGCGAGCTAATTCGTCTGCATGATAGCTCAAAGTATTTAAGAATGTATTTGGCTTCTTTTTCTTTGATTCCTGTTTTATTAGTATCTGGAAATTCTCCTAAATAAGTTGTCAGTGTATTGAGGTTATTATTTACCACCTGATTTAATTTGTCTGCTGTTTTTGAAAAACTGAGCTCAATATTATTTTCTTCTAGATACTCCTTTAATCCCAGAATGAATTCATTATTTTCTCGGTCTATTTTCCTTTCAGTTTCAATTGTCTTTAAAACTGAATCAGCTTCTTTAGCTAAATATACTTTCTTTGATTTCTGTTTTAAATAATTGCTGCGCTTAGCTCTGGTGATAATTGATTTTAAAACATAAAGTGGAATTTTAAGATTATAATTTTTCCTGCCATAAAGTGAAAGTTTTCTCAAATTTATTTAGAATTAATCCAGTGGTACAGATTTCAATTAGCAGCTGGTACATTTTTTGTTTAGCAGAAATTTGATTTTATTTTTGGAAATCATTTTCTTTTCTGATGCACTCGATAGTTTAAGCTATTGAATTATTGAATGAACTTTCTACAAATAAAAAACTCCCACCAAAAAATATCCTTTTAGTGAGAGATAGAAATTATATTCAGTTAAGTTTAATCAGAAATATGTTTTGCTGTATTTTTAATAACAGGCCATAAAATAATTATCATAGACACAATTAGTAAAATGGATCCTAATGGTTTTGAAAAGAAATTCATTGGACTATCAAATTTAATAAGCGCCCTTAGTAAGTTATTTTCCATTATTGGTCCCAAGACCATACCTAGCACTAAAATTGCTACAGAATAACCGTTTTCTTTCATATAAAAACCTATTAAACCGAAAATTAACATAACAGTTACATCAAACATGCTGTTATTTACTGAATATGCTCCCAGGGTTGCAAAAACAAATATAGCAGGGTACAAAATACCTTTTGGTACCTTTAAAAGTTTTGTAATAACTTTAATTTCTAGAACACCTGCAACTAATATAAGAGCATTAATGATAAATATACCAGCAAATAGAGTGTATACCAAGGACTCATTTGTTATAAAAAGTGTTGGGCCTGGCTGCAGGCCATGCACCTCGAAAACCCCAAGCAGAATAGCTGTCACAGCACCTCCAGGAATACCCAGAGCTAATAACGGAATAAATGTAGCAACTGCTGCCGAGTTATTTGCTGACTCAGGAGCAGCAACACCATTTAAACTTCCGTTCCCAAAAGGCTTATCTGTATTTCTATAAATGCTTTCTTCCATACTGTAGCCTAAATAATTAGCCAATACTGCTCCAGCTCCTGGAAGGGCTCCAATCAACAATCCTAATATTGAAGAACGAGTAATTGTACCTCTTACACTCTTTATTTCTTTCCAGTTAGGAAAATTCATCTTAAATTTCTCATCCGAGCTATTTACCTTTTGTTCTTTGTGAACCTGCAAAAAAACTTCTCCAACAGCATAAGCACCAATCATTATTGGAATAAAATCAAATCCGTTCATCAAAAAATTACTTCCAAAAGTAAATCTCATAGTTCCATCAATACTAGACATTCCAACTGTTGATAGAAAAATACCTAAAGCTGCAGAAAGCAATGCCTTTAAATAATTATCATTTAAGCCGGTTATTACAGCAACACCTAATAAACTTAAGGCAAAAAATTCAACCGGACCAAAAAGATAAGAGATTTTAATTAACTGAGTAGATCCAAAGACTAAAATAATTGAACTAAATATCCCACCAATTGCAGATGAAATAATTGCTATCCCCAGCGCTTTTGCAGCTTTTCCCTGCTGGGTAAGAGGATATCCATCAATTGTAGTACATGTATTTTCTGGTGCCCCTGGAATATTAAATAAAATTGCAGTTTGAGAACCTCCAAATGTACCTGCAACATAAACTCCTGCAACTAATAAAATTCCAGCTGCTGGATCCATAGTATATGTAAAAGGAATTAGCAATGTTGCTGCAATCACAGGACCAAGCCCGGGAATTGCACCAAATATAATACCTATTAAAGAACCTGAAATTAAAATAAATAAATAAAAAGGCTGAGATAATATTCTAAATCCAGCCATTAACGCCTCAACCATAGCTACCTCCTCTTAAAATATAATTATTTCATTAAAGTACTTAAAGAACCCTATTCCCATTGGTAGTGGAATATATAATACTTTAGAAAATAAGACATAAGCTATCACAGTCATTATTAATGAAAAAATTATAATTTTTTTCTTTTTTTGATAATCTAAAACTAATGCAAAAATATAGATGAAAAATGGTGTAATAATGAAAAAACCTACTATGTTAATTAAAAATAGATATACAGTACTCAAAAGTATTGAAAAACCAAGCTTTTTATCATTTTTTGATTCTTTAACACTTTTTTCTTTGAAAGTAACTATTTCTTTAATAGCTATAATAATACTTATAATCATCAGTGCTATTAGAGTTACTTTTGGTAACAACAAACTATTTGATCCTTTTACCATAACATTTATCTGTCCTAATTGTATAAAATAGAGATAAAAAGCCCCCAGAAAAACTATCACAGGGGCCAATAACTTATTCAACATGTCTTAACTCTCCTTTTATTGCATAACTTCAGTATAATATTTGTACTCTTCTTCAATAAAGTTTTGATATTCCTGACCAGATTTTAAACCTTCTCTTAAGTGTAAGAACTTACGTTTTTCATATTCCTTATACTCTTCAGTATCATATGCTTTTTTAATTATCTCACTTAAATAATCTATTGCATAATCAGGAGTTCCTGCCTTAACCCAGACTCCTCGCCAGTAACCGGAAGTAACATCAATATTTTTTTCTTTAGTCGTTGGAACATCCTCAAAACCTTCAATTCTATCTTCTGTCATTACAATAATCGGTTTATATTCTCCAGCATCAATAAATGACATCACATCTCCAGGTTGTTCATGCAAGATATCAACATGGCCTCCAGCAAGTGCTGAATATCTTTCCCCTGGTTCACTATAAGGAACATTTTCTATATCAAAGTCTTTTGACTCTTCAATTTGTCTAATAGATAGAGAATCAGCACCGTTTAAACCGGTAGTTGCTATTGATAATTCTCCCGGGTTTTCTTTTGCGAATCTAACTAATTCTTCAAAGTTGCTAAATCTATCTTCATCTTTTTTTATAAACCACATATCAACATTATGCTGTACATTTGCCAGCGGACGAATCTCTTCTAAATCATAAGAATTTACACCTGTAACAAGATTAATTATACTATCTGTAGTTGCCCCAAAAATAGTATAGCCATCTGCTTCTCGCTGCATTAAATTATTTAAGCCAACTGCCGTTTTAGAACCAGGAATATTCATTACAACAATTTCAGCATCAGTTACACTTTCGATCTGCTTTTCCATGATTCTAGCGAACTGGTCTGAACCTCCACCTGTTCCAAAAGGAACTATCCAGGTTATAGGTTTACTTGGATAATTTTCTTCGGCTAAGACTAAAGTACTTATACTCATTAATAAACTTATTACTAAAACAAAAATAACAATTTTTTTAGACATTTTTTATTCCTCCCATTTTTTATAATCAAAACTTATTTTATTTAAAGCTTTTTTGATAACTTCTTTATCCATCTTAAAATATTCAGCTAAGTTTTTAATAACTTTTCTATCTTTTTTAATTACTAATTCTATGGTGTTTATTAATAATTCTTCAAATAATGAAAAAGAAAGATCATTATCAAAGTCTTTATTCAAATTAGAAATCATAACATTAGATATATAGTGGTCATCATTCGAAGAAAAATCATATATTCTAGAAATATTTTTATATTTATCCAATAAATAAGTAGAATAAGGTTCCCACAACAGTAATGCATCGATTTCATCTAAAACCTCAAAAGAATCAATAATTGAACTTAGATTTAAATCCAAATCATTAAATTCTAGTCTATTAATATTTAAATCATATTTTTGAGAAACTTTTTTTAATAAGTTATCTGATACTGAATCATTTTTCCTGGGAACTAAGACATTACTCTCATTTAATTCTTTTATATCTTTAATATTATTTTTAGCTAAAATTGAATGTCCACCAGCATTAATCTCAGCTTCAATATTTATATTTGCACCACTACTTTTCCATAGAAAAGCCGGCACTACTCCTAAAAATCCAATATCAAAATCATTTTTTATAAAGTTTTCCATCAACTCTTCTCCGTCTTTAAAAACTTGTACTTCTAAATCAATTGAATTGTCACCTGAATTAAACATTTCAGCTGATAAGTACGGTAATAATCCTCCTAAAGACTTAATTGTTGCCACCTTAATTTTATTATTACTCAAATTATTATATTTCTGCTTTTCAGTTTTTATGAATTCATCAATTCTAAATAACTCTTTATAATAATTATTTCTTAGTTTTTGAAGCCGTTTTTTACCTTTTAATGTCAGAACAAAATCCTTATTTTTATCTTTTTTAATATTTCCCAAATCAATCTGCTTATGCAAATATCGATTGATAATGCCTTTTGAAACATTTATCTCATCAGCTATTTCTTGTTGAGTTGCCTTTGGATTTTTATTTATATACTCCAATAACATAAACAGTTTAAATTTTTTCGATGTTTCTATAAAAGAGAATCGATCCATATAATCAACCACCTAATATAAAATAAAATTAATATTTCATAGTTTATAAAGTAAACAAAGTGTTAACATCAACAACAATTTTAATTATAACAAAAAAAATTAATATAATCAATAAAAAAAGACCCCTAAAAAGGAGTCTTCTAGTTAAAAAGTATAAAACTAAGTTTTATTAATTAACTTTTATCGTTCTTTTAAATAACTTTAGCCGGAATACCAACAGCTGTAACATTATTAGGAATATCTTTAACAACAACTGCACCAGCCCCAATAGTACTGTATTCCCCAACTGAAACACTTTGGATTAGTGCAGAATTCATACCAATATATGCGCCTTCTTTCAGCTCTACAAACCCTGCTAAATTAACCCCGGGCATGACAGAAGAATATTTTCTTAAAATTACATCATGTCCAACTGTACTATTGAAATTAACTAAAGTGTAGGGTTCTAATTTAACATTTGCTGCAAGTATTACTCCAGCATTTATAATGACTCCTTTATTAGAAATATCACAAAAATCGGAAATAGTTGTATCTGGATGAACAGCATTTATAAACTCTAAATCTCTTTCCCGTACTCTTTCAATTAATTTTCTTTTTGTTTCAGGCTCTGCAACTGAACAGATTACTTTGAAATTTTTATTAATATTTTTATCTATCCATTCAAAGTCACCTAAAATTTTATATCCATTAATTTCCGAACCTTTTTTCTTATTATCGTCAATTAACCCTAATATCTTATACTGGTCTTCAATCTTATTTTGAGCAAGTAAAATATCAATAATTAGTTTACTAAAATCACCAGCTCCTATTATAACCACATTCTCCATTTTATTTATTCTCTCCTAATAATTCTTTTGCCTTTTTTCCGACCTCTTCTGGAGTTTTCGCGATATGTATTCCAGCATCTTTTAAAATCTCATTTTTAGCTTCAACAGAACCAGTATCTGAATTGACAATTGCTCCAGCATGCCCCATTTTTTTACCTTTAGGTGCATATTCACCAGCAATATATGATAAAACTGGTTTAGTAATTCTACCTTCTTTTACTAATTGAGCAACTTCCTGCTCCATTGTTCCACCTAATTCCCCAACCATTATAATTAAATCAGTTTCGTCATCTTTTTCAAATAACTTAATAACTTCAGTAAATCTTGTTCCTGGTACTGGATCACCACCAACTCCAATATATGTAGATAAACCTAGATTATGTTTTTTTAATTTTGAAGAAATAACATTTGTTAGACTTCCACTACGAGACATTAAACCGATATTACCTGCCTGATATACATCTTCTAACCAGAAAGGTATAAATCCACCCATAGCTTCACCTAATGTTGCAATCCCAGGAGTATTTGGTCCAATCACTCTTGAATTATTTATTTTTGCAAAGTTTTTAATTTCTAATACATCCTGAAGTGGTACACCATCTGCCAGTAAAACTATTGTTTCAACTCCACTTTCTATTGCTTCAAATGCTGCACCCTTTGTGAATTTGGGAGGAACAAAAATAACAGATAAATCTACTTCAAAATCTCTCTTTAATGATTCAATGCTATTATAAACAGGAATTGCGTTGACTTCCTGTCCACTTTTACCTGGAGTAACACCACCAACAATTTTAGTACCACAATCTAACATTTTCTCAACCCAGTAAGAAGCTTCACTTCCTGTAATTCCTTGAACTATTACATTTGTATCTTTATCTATAATAATACTCAAATTAGTCCCTCCTTATTCAACCATAGAAATAGCCTTTTTAACAGCTGTTTCTATATTTTTTTCAGAATTTAATCCATATTCATTTAAGATTTTTCTTGCTTTATCCTGACCGGTTCCACGGATAGAAATCACTATAGGAACATCAGAATCTAAGTTTTCTATGGCCTCACCCAATCCTTTTGCAATAATATCAGCTCTAGCTACCAAACCAAAGGTATTGATTACTAAAACTTCAACATTAGGATTTCCTAAAACTATCTCTAAAGCCTCTGAGGCTCTTTCATAGGTAGCGCCTCCAAATTCAAGAAAATTTGCTGCCGCACCTCCATAGTGTCCGATCAAATCAATTGTTGACAGGGTTAAACCAGCTCCTGTGCATAAAACACCAATATTACCATCTAATCTCACATAATTTAAATTAGCCTTTGCTGCCTTATACTCCAGGTTATCACTATATCGTTCTTCAGAGACATTAAATTCCTGTCTGTATAAAGAATTTTCATTAATATCCATCTTCCCATCAACTGCTAAAACGTCATTATTTTTCGTAACTACCAGTGGATTAATTTCAACTAATTTAGCATCATATTTTCTGAAAATTTTATATAAATTCCGAATTACTTCTGAATATTCATTAATATTTTCTTTCACATTTAAATAATCTAATATCGTTTGAATATGATAAGATTGAATCCCTGTCAATATATTTACCGGCAGAGTTAACACACTTTCTTTATCATCTTCAATATCTACTCCACCTTCTTGACTAACCAAGAATACAGGACATGCTTTCTTAGCATCAAAGGTTATACTTATGTAATGTTCTTTCTCTATCTCAACAACTTTTTCAATCAATATTTTATTTACCTTTTCACCAGAGAATTTATTACTTTTTAAATGTTCTATATAATCTAAAGCATCTTTTTTGTTATCAACTATCTTTATAGCGCCTTTTTTGTATCTACTACCTGTTAGAATTTGTGATTTAATAATAACAGGATAATTAATGTCATTTAATTCATCAAAATCATTAATAGCAACCAACTTTGATGCTGGAGTTGGAATATTATATTCTTTAAATATTTTTTTTGCTTCAAATTCAAATAACTTCAAATTACTTTTCCTCCTCATTGTCGTAATGGTCATCAAATGAATCTTCAGAGTATATCTTATGAGTAAATATAACGATAAATGTTCTGAAGAGTATTTTAAGATCTAATAAAAAAGTCCAATTATTGACATACCAGACATCTAATTTTATCTTTTCTGGCCAACTTAAGTTATTACGACCATTAACCTGAGCCCAGCCAGTTATTCCCGGCTTCATCTTCAGACGTTTTCTTTCAAAATCATTATATTCTTCGACTTGATATTCTAAAGTAGGTCTGGGTCCTACAAGACTCATATCTCCTTTTAAAACATTAATCAACTGTGGTAATTCATCCATACTTGTCTTTCTTAAAAAATTACCAATCTTAGTTATTCTATTATCATTTTTCTTAACATAATATCCTGAACCTTTATTCTCTGCGTTCTCAACCATTGTTCTAAATTTATAAATAGTAAATAGTTCTCCATCTTTTCCTACACGTTCCTGTTTGAAAAACACCGCTCCTTTTGAATCCAGTTTGATCAATACAGCTATAATTAAAAATATTGGCGATAAAATTATAAGTCCAAATAAGCTAGCAATAAAATCAAAAATCCGCTTTAAAAGTATAATCTTTCACCCCCAAAAAAATAATATTACCATATAAATAATGGAAACAAAGTTAAATACAGAAAAAAATAACTAGTTTAATTGTGATAGTCATTAAAACATAAATGGAAAAAATGGGATGAAATCATCAATAAGTTGCAAAGGAGACTGCTGAGATAATGAGGTAGTTGAAAGTTTTTTCTCTACCTGAAAAACTGAATTAATTAATCATAAAAAAATCACTAGCATTGCATAAAAATATTTAAGCATTTTCAAAGTTAAGTTATCGATAAGGCATACTATCTACAGAATATTCAGTCACACCCCTATCCTTTTTTAAGAAAAAGAGATAATGGAGTATTAAGAGATAGCCTTTATCCACATTTTACCATAATATATTTATTCTTTTTACAGAATTACTGGATTGAATTCTGTTGAATATAAAAGCTCTGTTTCTCCTGCCATCACCTGCCTTTCGGTTAACTGATAGATTTTTTCGTAATCTATCACTCTCCGACCTTTAGAAGTGCGTGATGGTGGTCGATTTATCTTTTTGATAAAAGCTTTTAGACTCTCAAACTTACAGGCTTTGAAGTATTTAAGTACTTTAAATAAGCTCTTATCTGTATTGGCTTCTCTCTTTAAAAGAGTAAGTAATACAAAGCTGATTAAAGCAGTAAATATCTGTGATTTAACAGCGTTCTCACTGTGTCCATAAAAAACCTTAACATGTAGATGCTGTTTGATCCACTTAAAAAAGATCTCTATCTGCCAGCGATCTCTGTAGTATCTGCTGATTAATGCTGCAGAATGTTCAAAGTCGTTTGTAATTAATCTAATTGTACTGCCAGGATTTTCTCTGTCAGGTATTTCTAAGATTCTTAAGATGTTATCCATCTGTTTATCCTGTTTTTTGTCACCTAAAAGAACAGTAGAATCTTTAACCTCCTGGCCATCAATAATTACAGCTTCAGATTTTAGAACTTTAATTTTAGCATTACTCTTAAGCCTTGATAAAAAGAGAATACCAGTATTACAGTAATTATCAAAGCCTTGATAGTCAACATAAGCTCTATCAAAGACATGGAGAGTATCTGTATCCTGAACAATGAGGTTATCCATTTTAGTTTTATCTGCACCTTTAGCTGGAGTGATCTCAACTTTATCAGGCATAATATCGCCATCATAAATGATGCGGGTATGTATTTTAATTCCTGCTTTTGTTGATCTAAAATCAGCCCAGGGATAATTACTTAAAGCCATGGAGACAGTTGAAGCATCAATGATATTTAACTGCCCAAGATTATTTCTATAGAAGTTAGAACCTCGTTTTGCCAGAGCCTCCAGTTTAGTCTGATTAAATATTTTTTCAAAGATAACTGGTGGAATATCTCTTAACCTTCTCGAAAGTTGAGAGGCACTAATTGAATCAAGATCAATCTCTTTTTGTAGACTAGACTTATTGCTGGCGTCTATACTTAAGCTGTCAAGAGAGCTAACAGATTCAAGCTGACCATAGAGTAAAATTAAGAATAACTTTTTAGTTGTAAGTTTTTTAGTGTATTTATCCAGTTCAAGTTCAGCAACAATCTTTGAAAATAAATTAAAATTTATTGCAACAAGTAGTTGATTAAATGTGGTTTCTGTGATATCTTTGTCCATAGTGTATGCTCCTTATTTATTGGGATTTGGACAAAGACTATCCTAGTCCCAATTATAAGGAGTTTTTCTATTTTAAGCAAGAATTTTCGCTGAAAATAGAACTTGACTTTTCTTAAATATTTTTATGCAATGCTAGTATAAAAAAATAGAAACCACGCCAGACAAGATAATACCCAATATATTGTAGTTTATTATAATAAAATTAGATTGCACTCTACTCTAAACTATAAAAGTCTAGAAGCCTAAAATAAAGAGAGAATACTATCTATACATTGTATTTATTTAATGAGAAGTAAAAATGTTATTTAAATTTACAAAT
>Ga0247721_100570_pt1 | contig 10654 bp, 8 predicted proteins | sample MSEWel2017_08_16_FD_189089 | JGI IMG/M metagenome (GOLD analysis project Ga0247721, IMG submission 189089) | Subsurface sediment microbial communities from gas well in West Virginia, United States - MSEEL Well Study Marcellus 3H_2017_08_16 | ecosystem: Environmental > Terrestrial > Deep subsurface...
ATCAGATTCTTAAGGAACAGGAGGAATTTATAAATAAGATTTTTAAGCGCATTTATCCTCATCCTTTTTTCAGGCAGATCAATCTAAAGACTACTGTCAGCCGTCAGGGAAGTAATTCTCTTTTGATTGAATGTAAAAACAAAAGTGGAAAAACAATTGTCAATCCTGCTTTTACTTTCAGTAAGGCACAGGTTAATATAGTTGCAATCAGTATTTTTCTTTCTATGGCTTTAAGACAGCAGTGCACAAAATTAAATACTATTCTGCTTGATGATCCAATGCAGAGTATGGATGACTTAAATATTATTTCTTTTATTGATGTGCTGCGGAGCTGTTCGATGGAGGGTGGAGATTTAAATAAGCAGCTGGTGCTTTCGACTCATGATGATAAGTTTTATCGGCTGCTTTTAAAGAAGTTTCGCTTTCTTTCTGCTGTGGGCTATTATTTTGAGACTTATGATGAGGATGGGCCCGGGGTGAGGAGCTGGGGGAAATGATTTATATTTTTTTGATGAAGTAAAAAATTAAAATAAGAAGAGGGGATTTCAATGGATGACTTGTATTATTTTTATAAGACTAAAGTGGATTTTAATCAAATTATTTTTAAAGATATAAAGAAAACATATGGTGCATTTTTGTTGTTATTTATATTTTCCGCATCTTTATTAATGATAGTATTTCCAACAAGATCAACTTTATTAATTTCTGTAATTAGTCTTTGCACAATAGCTTGTATAATTTTAGGATATTATTTAAATAATAAGGCAAAAGCAACATTAATAACTAAGTATAAAAATCTCTATAATAAGGGCTCTTTAGGTAAATTTGATTATATTGGAGTGTTCTTTTGGAACAATAATTTATTTAAGAAAATCCAAAAGAAGTTATTGAAAGATTATTTAGAAGAACAGTTAGATATAGATTTTTCAAAGGATATTGATAAAATTGAAAAACTAATTGATTTATCATATAAAAGAACAAAAACTAATAAATCTTTTAATGGGGTTAAAATTGGAAGTGTTATAGCTATACTTGCCCCATTATGGAGCCAATATTTTGCCTGGATTTATAAAAGGATTGATAATTTTGTAGGAGTTACAGAAATCACTTTAAATATAAGTTCGATTTTAATTTCTTTATTTGGAATGATTATATTGCTAACAATAATAGTGAATGAAATTTCTAATAATAAGAGTTTGCGGCATAGAAACTTAGGTAGATTATTAGAAGAAATTTCAGTTGATTACATAATTAATGAGACCTGATAAATATTTATTATTTCTATGAATGTAAAAATTTGCATTTAACAAACACTTGTATTATAATGTAATTGGATTTAAGAATTTTCTAATAATTAAAGTGTTTAAATTTATACTTTAATATAGATGAGAATTTTATTGAAATACTTACTTTATCATCTATAATAGTACTGATAACTTAAAGGAGGAAATAATTTGGCTGATCTACAAAAATACTTTAATGAATTTCATGAGATTATTAGATTAAGTTTTGAAGATAATGCAGAATTAAGGGAAAAGAGAGATATTATTTTAAACAAATTTTTTAATAATAGGGCAGATGATGTACCAAAACCTGAATCATTTAATCAAGGGAGTTATGCGATGAGTACAGGGGTCAAACCAATTGATGATGATTATGATATTGATGTTGGGCTAGAATTTAATATTTCCAAAGATGACTATAAACCCCTTGAAGTTAAAAATTGGGTATATGATGTTTTGAAAGATCATACAAAAAGTGTAGAAATTAAAAATCCTTGTGTTACAGTAACATATCATAAAGAAGATGAACCTATTTATCATGTTGATTTAGCTTTGTATTCTAATGATAACGCAGATGGTAAAATGTATTTAGCAAAAGGAAAAGAATATTCAAATAGTAAAAATAAAAAATGGGAGCCTGCTGATCCAAAAGGCTTAATAAAGGCAATACAAAATAAATTCTCAGATAAAGATGATAGAGCTCAATTTAGAAGAATAATAAGATATTTAAAAAGATGGAAAGATATTAAGTTTTCATCGGATGGTAATGCAGCACCATTGGGTATAGGAATTACTGTTGCAGCATATAAATGGTTTAATGTTTCGAAAGAGATTGAAGATATTTTTTCAAATAAATATAATTTTAATGATTTAAATGCATTGATAAATTTTATTGAAGATTTAATTTCGCGATTCAATTATATGTATTATGATGAAGAATATGTTGAGAGACTCCAAGTTGACCTTCCTTTTGAACCATATGATGAGTTATTTAAAAATATGACGAATAATCAAATGACTAAATTCAAGAATAAATTAGAAGAGCTAATTAGTAAATTGAGAGAGGCATCAGATGAAGTTGATCCAGTTGTAGCATGCGAAAATTTAGTTAAGGTATTTGGTGATGATTATCCCATACCAGAGAAAGAAGAGACAGCGGAAAAGAAAAACTGTGCATTTACTCCTTCTAATTCTTCTGCTTAATTGATGGTGATATTATATGCTAAAAAAAATAAAAAAATGTTTATCAGATTTAAATAACATAGTTAATTTAACGCAAATTTCAAAAGAAGAATTGCCTGATAGAGGAGTTATAGGGGCTTTAGAAGGTGAAATTTTGGTGAAGGGGAAAAAGGCTATTTTACAAATAGGGTGGGATGATTATTTTCCTTTACATAAACCTATGTATTTTTTAAAACCTTATAATAACTTTGGATTTTTACCTCATATAGAAAAAGATGGTTACATTTGTTATATAAGTGACGAGGGACTAATTATTAATCAAGAAAATATATCTAATATTATAAATGAATCCTTTACAAGAGTAATTGAAACTCTTGAGATGGGAATAACAGGAAAAAACAAAATAGATTTTTTAAATGAATTTGAAGCATATTGGCAAAATAATATTAACTGTAATAGTTCCATTAAATCGATGATTTCATTAGATTCTTATATAAAACAAGTTCAGATTGCCTCTATAAAAAAGTACAAGTTCTTAATAGCTGGAGATCAAAAATCAGAACTAATTAATTATATCAAAAAATTGTTGGGGGGAGTTCAGGAAGAGGAAATTAAATTTTTGAAAAGCTTATATATTCCTTTAAGAAAAGGAACAAAGATTTATCCTCCCCCATATAATGATTTTTGGTCAATAAAACAGATAAGACGTAAGATATTTAATAATTTAAGTTCATCAAACAAAAATAGATTAGAAACAATTGTGAAAAATAGCAGGGTAAATAGTAATTCTTTAGTCAATATTATTGTAAATATACCTCAACCTAATGGGAATAATGCTTTACTTGGTATATATTATAAAGATTTTATACCAAAAAAGTCTGATAGAAATAGTTATAATAAAAATTATGCTCACCCACTATATAAGACTGATGCGAGATGTAAGATTAATCCAGTAGTAATTGAAAGACATAATAAAAAGCATATTGTACCTCGTGGAGGAGGTAATAATAACATAAATTCAAAAAATGTAGCTTTAATTGGTTGTGGTTCTGTAGGAAGTCAAATTGCTTTTCAGTTAGCCAAAACTGGAATATCCAACATGTTTTTGATAGATAAGGAAAAACTTGCTATCGAAAATATTTATCGACATTCTTTAGGAATAGATAAACTTTATAACCCAGAATATAAATCTAATCCTGATAATTTTACTAAAAAATTAAAGTTATCTAAAGTTCTAGGTCTGAAAAATGAGTTGGAACAAAAATTACCATATTTAAATATAGATTATTCAACTGAATCGATAGAAGAGATTGTAGATAGATCTAAAATTGATTTTAAAAAGTTTGACCTAATTATGGTTGCTCTTGGTAATCCAACTCTTGAATTATTTTTAAATCATTATTTTCATGAAAACTATGAAGAACTTCCCATTATTTATACCTGGTTAGAACCATATGGGATTGGTGGACATGCTTTGCTAACTAATAATAATAAAAAAAGTGGATGTTTAAAATGTCTTTATAATTCTAATTTGTATAATAGAGCTTCATTTTCAAAAGAAGGTCAATTTTTTGCTAAATCAATTTCTGGATGCGGTAGTTTGTATACGGAATACAGCAATTTAGATTCAGTTCAAACTGCTATTATCGCTTCAAGATTAGCAATTAATACACTTACCGGTAAAGAAAAAAATAACCCAATATTATCTTGGAAAGGTAATAAAGAAAGATTTTTAGAAGAGGGGTTCCAGTTATCTGAAAGGTATTTTTTAAGAGAAGAAAAATTAAGAGAGCTAAGATATAAATATATAAATGATGATTGTGAGGTTTGCAGAAATAATGGAAATTAATAGTCTAGTTTTTTCTATAGATTCTAAGATGAAAATAAAAATAAGCGATGAGGTATTGAAAATAATCCAAAAATATAAACAGGATACTAAATATTCATTAGAAGCTGGAGGAATTATTTTAGGTAGGTATTTGTGGTCTGAAGATGTTGTTATTGACTATATTACAGCTCCAATGGATAATGATAAAAGAAAAAGATATTATTTCTATAGGAACAAAGAATCTCACCAGGCAGAGATTATAAAATATTGGAGAGAAAGTAATGGTACTTGTAACTATCTTGGGGAATGGCATACCCATCCAGAAGATATACCTAAACCTTCAGAATATGATATTAATCAATGGAAAAAAATTATTAAAAATGCTCAATACGATAATGATTATTTACTATTTTTAATTGCAGGAAAAAAACAAATAAAAATTTGGATAGGTTATCAAGATAATTTGAATATAAAAGAATTGTTAATATATAAAAATAAAGGAGACAAAAATGCAAAAAAAAGTAGTTAGATCAGTGTTTTTAATGATATTCCTGGGACTGATTAAATATGGGCCTTTCTCCGAATTTGGATATATATTTTTAGGTGGATTAATTTATGATAGTATAATTATAGAATTTTGGAAAAACCCACAAAACGCTGCACTTTATTTTAAAAGTAAATTACCTAAATATAGAAATGAATATATTCGATTATCAATTTCTTATTTATTTAGAATTAAGGTTGATAATAAATATTTATTAATAAGAGGAGAAAGAATTACTGGACAATTTCAGCCTGTTGGCGGGGTATATAAAATGCTTCCTGAAGCAAAAAGTACATTAGGGGAATTAGGAGTAAGAGATGATAATAATATTAGGGATAAGATTAGTAAAGATGACTTGAGGATTCGGGTCAAGGGTAAGTATTTAATGAAGTTTTTAAATTGGTATGATAGCGGTAAAGAAAGAGAAAACTCTAATTTTAGAGAGTTTTGTGAAGAACTGATTGAACCTGGGATTTTATCTAAGGAAGTGTTCCCTTATATCAATACAAGGCATATAAAAAGACATCAAACTGATATACGATATTCTAATTATTTTCGATGTCCAGAAATTCTTATTGCAGAAATTTATGAATTAATACCTAATGAGGAACAGGAACAAAAGCTTCGGGAGTTAATGAATAAAGACAGTGACAAGTATATTTGGGTTAATGAAGAAACAATATTAAAACGGGGGGTTACAGATCAAAATTTTGAAGCTAATATATCTGAAACTTCAGAATGGATAATTTGATATTTAAAAAACACACTACAGGGGAGTGTTAAATTATGGATATAGAGTTTCATTATTATGTTACTTACTTAACAGCTACAAGGGCAGGCTTTAAACCTAAAGATGCAAATGTTTTAGCTTATTCTTCTCAATATGTTGATAACAATGACATACTTTTTGAAATCAACAAAGATTCAGAGGAATTATATTATGAAAATTATATAAGCCAGACCTTAGATATTACAAAACCACAAAAAGATTTGCTGCGTATATATCCTTTCTTTCACTTTATCCCAGGAGAAGAGAGTAGTTATTCTGAGAAAATTAACGAAGATGAAATGCCATCTTTAAACACTATTCCTGATAATGTAAATGCTAATAAGATGATAGACAAGTCTCTGGCAGGTAATAATTTATATGAAATAGGTATTGGCTGTCATGCATATTTAGATACCTGGTCCCATCAGAATTTTGTTGGAATGGAAAATATTTATAATGGTTTGGGCCATATTTTACCTAATATAGGCCATGCAGATGCAGGCCACGATCCAGATATTCCTGATAAGGTCTGGGATGATACTCGTTTGAAAAATGCAACTGTTAATAATAAAGAGCGTTTTCTAGTAGCAATAGGTCGACTATTCGAAAAGCTATTTAAATATCAAAATGGTGATGGCAAATTATCTAAACTGTCTTCAGAAAAGCAAGATCTCATAGATGATATAGAGGAGATAATTGAGGAAGGATCTGATAAGGAAGAAAGAATAGGTCTATATAAAGAACTTGCTTTAGAAGATGAATATGGTGGCCAGGAAATTGAAGATTATGATGAATATTACTGGTTCAATGAGGCAATTAAAGAAGACTATCCAGAAAAGTATGATTTTGAATACAAAGTGAAAGTTAATTTAAACCACTTATATTTTAGGGATTATACCTGGGATGATCCTCATAATTACAATGATACCCATTGGTTTAAGTTTCAGGAAGCTGTAAAATCTCATCAGGATAAAATGGAAGGAATATTAAGTTCAAATCTTGAGTTTGTAAGTACAGAAAAGTGGTAATTAATCGACAATCTTTGAATTTTTTAATTAATTAAAGCTTCTGGGGTTTTTTTAAGCTCCAGGAGTATTTTATATATAAAGTAATTTAATCAGATTAGTTATTTTTTTATTATTAATCTAGAATAAAATTTTAAAATCTCTTGCTCAACATTTTTGATTTTTAACAACAAAGGGATGAATTTGTGAGTAAATACTTTCAGAATAATTATAATAAAATCAATTATCCTATTGAAAATGATGATAATCCTGGTTTGCGTAATGCTCAATTAGGTGCAATACATTCAATTTCATCTTTTTTTACATTGAATGAAACTAAACCAGTACTTATTGTTATGCCAACTGGTTCTGGAAAAACAGCTGTTTTAACTATGGTTCCATTTGTTTTAAAATCGAAAAAGGTTTTAGTAGTTACACCTGCTAAAATGGTGCGACAGCAGATAACAGAAGAATTTTCTTTGTTGAAGACTTTACATAAAGCAGGAGTTTTTAAAGCTAAAATTTCTAAACCTGAAGTATACGAGATGAAGCATAAAATTGAAAATGAAGATTTAGAATCAGTTGAGAAAGCGGATGTTGTAGTAGCGACTCCAATTTGTGCTTTATCATTAACTAAATGTGATAAATATAAAAATTTATTTGGGTTAACTTTAATTGATGAAGCTCACCATGTTCCAGCAAAAACATGGACTGAAATATTGTTAAATATGAAGCATACTAAAAAAGTATTATTCACAGCTACACCATTTAGAATGGATGAAAAAGAAATAAAGGGAGAAATGATTTATAATTACCCTTTGTCTCAAGCATATAAAGATGAAATTTTTGGTGATATTAAATATATTCCAGTAAAAAAGAGTGAAGAAAAGGATAAATTAATTTCAGAAAAAGCAGAAGAAGTATATTTGTCAGATCAGGAGAAGGGATATAATCATTTCTTAATGGTTAGAGCTAAATCAAAGGCAAAATCTAAAAGCTTAGAAAAATTGTATGAAGAAAATACAAGATTAAAATTAAAAAGGGTAGATAGTTCGATGGCAAAATCAACTGCTCAAAAAGCGATAGATCAATTAAAAGATGGAGAACTAGATGGAATTATTTGTGTTAATATGCTAGGAGAAGGATTTGATTTTCCAAATTTAAAAATTGCTGCAGTACATGATCCGCATAAGTCATTAGCATCTACGCTTCAATTTATTGGTAGATTTGCAAGAACAAATGCTTCTGATATTGGGACTGCAAAATTTATTGCTATGAATGATGAGGAATTGAAAATTGAAAATAAGTCTTTATATACTAGTGATGCTGTATGGCAGGAAATAATAATTGATTTAAGCGAACAAAAAGTTGAAGAAGAAGAAATACAAAAAAATTATATTAGTAGTTATATAGATAAAGATATTGAGAATATTGATGAAAGTCAGTTTTCTTTACATGGGATTAAAACAAATTTACATGCTAAAATTTTTAGGGTAGAGGATTTTTATATTGAGGCAGATTTTCCAGATGCCTGTGCAATTAAATTTGGACCATTTGTAAATGAAGAGGAAAAGACTGTAGTTGCTGTTGGTAGAAATTATATTACTCCAAAGTGGTATATTGGTAATAGATTACAAGATGAAGAGAATGTACTATTTATTATTCATTATCAGGAAAGTACAAAGCTGGCCTTTATTTATTCCCAAACCAAGAGTGAGTCATTATATGAAAAAATTATTGAATCTTTTTCCTCTGATTATAAAAAAATATCTAGATATCAAATGAATAGAGTTTTGGCTAATTTAAAAAATACAGAAATGTTTAATACTGGGATGCAGCACCGTTATAATGAATCTGGAGAGTCCTATCGAATAATTTCTGGCTCAGATACCAGTCGAAATATTGATCCTAATACAGGCGAAATATTTTCAGCAGGACATGTTTTTTGTAAAGCTGTTCTAGGTGAAGAAGAGATTACAATAGGTTATAGTAGTGGTTCAAAAATTTGGAGCAGTTCTTATGGCAATTTGAAAGAATTTGTTAGTTGGTGTAATATAAACGGAAAAAAGATTGCTGATTCAGCTCTAGAAGTGAAAACTAATACTAATTTTGATTATTTGCCTGTTCCAAAAAAATTGAATGAATATCCTGATAATATATTTCTGGCGTCTTTTCCTGGTGAAGTTTATACTAATCCCTATCCTATTTATTCTAGAGAAGATAATAAAAAAATAGGTTTGATTGTTGATCTTAATATTTTAATACCGGAAAATAATTCTGGAGATGAAATTGAGGTAGAATTTAAACTCGAAGAATACCAACAAAATGTCAGATGTGATCTTGAAGGCAACTACAGTTCTAGTGAGAGTAAAATCTATATAAAGGCAGGCAGAAATGAAATTGAATTTGCAGATTATTTGAATGACTATCCACTAATATTCAGAACTACAGATGATAAAATGATTACAAAAGATGAAATCAGTGTTGGGAATCCCGATGCAATTTCTTTTTCAACAGATAATATAAAAGCTATTGACTGGGAATTTTATAATACTGATATACGTTCAGAAGTTACATCAGGAGAAGCAGGTAAGAATTCAATACAGGATAGCTTAAGAGAAATTTTATTAGAAGATGATTTGTTTGATTATATTATTTTTGATCATGCTACAGGAGAGATAGCTGATTTTATAGCAGTAGAAGAGACTGAAAATAAATTCAAATTATCTTTATTTCATGTTAAAAGCATGGGAGCAAAGAATTATAACAGCAGTACAGGTGATATATATGAAGTCACCGGGCAGGCTGTAAAGTCTATTATTTGGTTAAAAAGAAAAAGTATTTTATTAAGTAAGATGAAACAGCGAAGAAGATCAAGTCATTGTCAGTTTATTAAAGGTGATTATGATGATTTTTATGAACAGTTTAGAATATCTGATAAAGCTTTAAGAGCAAAAATAGTTATTGTCCAACCTTCAATTAGTAAAAATAAGGATATGCCGTCCAAAATACAGAAAATTTTAGCTGCTTCTGAATATTATATAAAACGTGGTGGCAAAGTTAACAATTTTGAGGTATGGGGAAGCGCCTAATTATAAAATTACAATTATGTGAGGAAGATAAAAACTTGGAGAAAATAAAAATAAATTTAAAAAATAAATTTAAAAAATAAATTTTATAACTTATGTTTTTTATTTCGACCTATGACTACGGTGTCATTTGTTACCCTTCTTTTTCTTTTATCTAGTATTTTTTTAGTTATTTCAATTCTATACATGAATGAAAACTCTCAAATATATCAAATTCTCTTAGCAATATTAACTGGTACAACTTCATCTTTTTTAATAGCTATTATAATGGAACTATTTAATAATTATCATTATAATTGTAAAAGGCAGCGTGAACTGAGGAAGTATTTTAGTTTTGTTTCCGGTTATGAAATTGGTCAATATTCTTTTTTGAAAACAAAAGAAAAATATAATGAAAATTTTTCGCAGGAAAACATCAGAAAACATGCTGTTTTTTCTGAACTCGAAGATATTATTCCTGAACTTCGCGAAGCACTTAACCATAGAGATTATCTTTATCCAAAAGAACTTGAAAATATAGACGACATTTTATATAAATATAAGGACATATTGAATTTTATATATGTGTCTTTAATCCCATTATATGCAGAGCTTGTCTCTTTAATGCTTAATGAAGCTAATCGAGAAATTGATGATGCTGAATTTAATTTATTTCAAAATAATAAGAAATTATATATTTTTTTAAAAAAAGAAGCTAAATATTATGCTGAAAATAATGATGAAGTTAATTTTGATGGAGAGGATCAAGATTATTTGAGAACTGCAGTTGAAAAAGCTGTTTTTTATCACAGTTATCTTTTCAATGATTATTTTGAAATGCTGGATAAGAACTATTCTTAAGGTGAAATTATAAATGATAAAGAAGCGTTAGGTGGCAGCGATAATCTTGTTTTATTTTTTAATATGATTGGAGATTGCTGTAAGGAGATTGATGAGAAAATGGTTGAATTACAAA
>Ga0247721_100571_pt1 | contig 10617 bp, 10 predicted proteins | sample MSEWel2017_08_16_FD_189089 | JGI IMG/M metagenome (GOLD analysis project Ga0247721, IMG submission 189089) | Subsurface sediment microbial communities from gas well in West Virginia, United States - MSEEL Well Study Marcellus 3H_2017_08_16 | ecosystem: Environmental > Terrestrial > Deep...
AGTTAAGGCAGGAAATATTTTTTTAACCTAACCTGTAATTACATCTTTACAACACAGTTTTAAATTGTTTTACTTTGAAAGGGGGGACAAGTTTCAAAAACAAATAATTATTTTTTCGGTAATTAAAGTCAGAATGTTTTCAAAAAATAAGGGGGTTGTTTTTAAATGATTAAAAAATCAAGATTACTAACTGTCTTAGCGTTGATTATGGTTTTTGCTTTTGTTTTTACTGCAGGTTCTTTTGCTCAGGAATATGATATTGCTGTAATAATTAAAGCAACAGATTCTGGATTCTGGCAGGATGTATTGACAGGAGCTAGAACAGCAGATAAAGAATTAGAAAATGTAACTATTACAACTCATGGACCTACCTCTGAGTCCCAAATTGCTCAGCAGGTTTCTATTTTAGAAAATGTAATTACACGACAACCTGATGCAATTGTAATCGCTTCTACAAGTTCGGATGCTACTGTACCCGCATTAGAAAGAGCTTATGCTCAGGGAATTAAAATAATTACAATTGATAATAAAGTTAATACTGATAAATATCATTCTCACCTCGCTACCGACAATATTGTTGGAGGTAAATTAGCAGCAGAGATGTTTGTAGAAGTTGCAAAAGAACATGGTAAATCTGTAGATTCAGGAAAAGTTGGACTGATAAGTGCTATGGCTGGAGTTCAGGTACTTTCTGATCGTGATGAAGGATTTATTACAGGTCTAAACGAATATGCACCTGGTTTAGAAATTCTGGAAACTAGGTATGTAGATAATAGAATCCCAGACGCTTTAAGTACTGCTCAGGACATTATGACAAGCTATCCTGAAGAATTAGTAGGATTCTTTGCTGACAACAACCATACAGGTGCTGGAGTTGCAAGAGCAATTGCCGAAAGAAATCTTGGAGAAGAAATTCCTGTAGTAGCTTTTGATGCAGATGATGCTGAAAAAAATGCTTTAAGAGAAGGCACAATTGATGCCTTAATTGTTCAGGATCCTTTTGGTATGGGTTACAAAGGTGTTAACTTTGCAGTGAGAGCTCTTGAAGGTGAAGAGCTTCCTAAGTATGTTGATACTGGTGTTACAGCAGTAACAAGAGACAATATGAATGATGAAGAAGTTCAGAATCTTCTCAATCCTGAACAGAGAGCTGAAACTATTTTAGCTGAATAAATTAATATAATTATACCGCCCAAATTTTAGGGCGGTATAACTTAATTTTTTGAAGCTGGATACTATAGAATTTAAATTTTTTTTACTTTTTAATCTTATAAATTGGAGGTTATATAATATGAAATTCACCAAAAAAGAAATTGCTAAAACAATTGATCACACCTTTTTAAATCCGGATGGCAGGATGGGAGATATAGAACAGTTATGTGAAGAAGCTATTGAACATGGTTTTGCTTCTGTAGCAATTGCACCTGATTTTGTTGAATATGCAGCAAAAAAATTGGCTGGAACAGATGTAGGAATTGATGGTACTGTTGGTTTTCCACTTGGATACAATACAACAGCAACAAAAGTTTTTGAAGCCAAAGAAGAAATTGAACTAGGTGCAACAGAATTAGATATGGTTGTTAATATAGCGGCTGTCAAAGATCACAACTGGGGAAAAGTTAAAAATGATATTAAACAGGTTGCTGAAGTCTGTAAAGATATTACTTTTAAAGTCATTTTTGAAACCTGTTATTTAACAGAAGAAGAAATAAAAAGATTAGCAGAAATCTGTCTGGGAATTGATGAAGTTGATTATATTAAAACTTCAACTGGATTTGGTCCAGAGGGAGCTACAGCTGAAAATGTAAGGATAATGAAAGATGTTGTTGGAGATCAAAAAAAGCTAAAAGCAGCAGGGGGAATCAGATCTCTTGCAGATTATAAGAAAATGAGAGAAGCAGGAGCTTCCAGAATTGGAAGTAGTTCTGGTTTAAAAATTATAGCAGAGTTAGAAGAATAAATAAATCTAAGATTTATGGAGAGGAGGAAAATCATTGCCTAATGAAGAATATGCAGTAGAAATGGAGAATATAACTAAGACTTTTCCTGGTGTTAAGGCACTGGATCAGGTTGATTTTAAAGTAAAAAAAGGAGAAATCCATGGTTTAGTGGGAGAAAACGGGGCAGGTAAATCAACGTTACTTAAGATTTTAATGGGGGTTCACAAAAAAGATTCTGGAAGTGGCGATATTTTACTAAATGGTGAAACAGCCAATATAGATAATCCAATCATGGCTGAAGAACATGGACTGGCTGCAGTTTATCAGCATATGATGCTTGCGCCCCAATTATCTGTTGCCGAAAATATATTTTTAGGACAGCAGCCGACTAAGAAAGGAATAGTCGACTGGAGTTATATGTTCAAAAAAACTCGTGAATTACTGGACTCATTAAATTTATCTGAAATTAATTCCAGGGCTAGGCTGGATTCTCTAACAAATGTCCAGCAGGAAATGGTTGCAATTACTAAAGCTGTTTCACGTGACGCGAATATTTTAATTTTTGATGAGCCAACAGCTTTACTGGCAGAAGAAGAGACAGAAGAACTGCATAAAAAAATGGTGGGTTTAAAAGAACAGGGTGTTTCTATAATTTATGTTAATCACAGACTGGATGAAGTATTTGAAGTCTGTGATCGGGTAACAGTTCTTAGAGATGGTGAATATGTAGGAACAAAAGAAATTTCTGAGGTAAGTGAAGATGATTTAATAACAATGATGGTTGGTCGAGAAATTGGAGATTTATATTACAAAGAAGATATTGAAAAGGGAGAAACAATTCTTGAGGTTAATAATTTAAATAGTGGGAAAAATGTTAATGATGCTTCTTTTGAATTACACAAAGGAGAAGTATTAGGTTTTTTTGGTTTAATTGGTGCAGGAAGAACTGAGCTGCTGAGGACAATTTTTGGAGTTGATAAAATTGACTCTGGAGAAATAAAGATTAAACAGCAGGAAGTTAAGATTAAAAAGCCTATTGATTCTATTAAGGCCGGGATTGGACTAATTCCAGAGGACCGTCAGAAACAGGGATTAGCCCTACCGTTAAGTGTACAGGATAACTGTACTCTGGTTAGTTCCATGTATTCAAGTACCTTGGGGTTTCTTGATAAAAAAACAGAAAAAAAAGAGACTGAAAAAAGTATTGAAGATTTAAACATTAAGACTCCATCCATCAACCAAAAAGTTAAATTTTTAAGTGGTGGTAATCAGCAGAAAGTAGTAATTGCAAAGTGGTTAAATGTTGATGCTTCTATACTATTTTTTGATGAGTCCACTGTAGGTATAGATGTAGGTGCCAAAAAAGAAATTTATAAACTGATGGCAAAATTATTAAAAGATGATAAAGCAATAATCTTTATTTCCTCATATCTACCAGAATTACTGGGAGTTTGTGATAGAATAGCTGTTATTTCTGAAGGAGAGATTACAGGTATTCTGGATAGAGAAGAAGCAACTGAAGAAAAATTATTACAGTTAGCTACAGTATAAATTATATACAAAGGAAGGTGTTTAAAAGTGGAAGAAAAAACAGCTCAGAGAAACAAATTATTAAATTATTTAAAAAATAATATTTCTAAAGCCACCTTATTCTTAGTATTATTTGCAATGTGGGGAGTTTTAACAGTTTTAAGTCCCTATTTTTTAACCTATAATAATATTTTCAACTTAGTCAGACAGACTTCAGTTATCGCTGTAGTAGCAACTGGTATGACCTTTGTTATTATTTCTGCGGGTATTGATTTATCAGTTGGTTCAATTGTAGGAGCCAGTGGTATTATTGTTAGTATGTTATTAATTAATGGTGTTCCAATTATTCTTGCAGTTTTAATAACTCTTTTAGTGTGTTTAGTTTTAGGTGCAATATCAGGAATGTTTATTTATGAAGGAAATGTTCCTCCATTTATTGCAACCCTTGGTATGATGAGTATGGCCCGCGGACTTGCTCTGCTTTTGAGTGGAGGCCAGATTTTAACAGGTTTACCGAGAGAATTTGTTAGTTTTGCTCAGATAACATTTATGGGTATTCCAATGTTAACCATTGTCTTAATTATTGTAGTGGCTGCAGCCTTTTTTGTTTTAACAAGAACCCGTTTTGGCCGCAATGTTTATACAATTGGTAGTAGTGATGAGGTAGCAAGACTTTCTGGAATAAATATGAGGGTTAATTATTATGCAATTTATATGTTAAATGCTTTTCTCTCTGGTGTAGCAGGTATTATGCTTACTTCTCGCCTGTCCTCAGGTATTCCAACTTCGGGAACAGGCTATGAGTTAGATGCTATTGCTTCTGTTGTAATTGGTGGAGCCAGTTTATCAGGTGCTGAAGGTTCAGTTTTAGGCACAGTTATTGGGGCTTTGATAATGGCCACTCTGCGCAATGGAGGGAATTTACTGGGGGTTGACCCTTTCTGGTTAAGAATGGCAACCGGACTTTTAATAGTTCTTGCAGTATTATTTGATCAGGTTCGTAAAAAACAGTAGTCAGGAGGGATCGCTTTGTCTAGAAGAAAAATTACAGTTATCGGCAGCAACATGATGGATTTAATTACAAATATTAATCGAATGCCCCGTTTAGGAGAGACTATTGAGGCTCCTGATTTTGATCTTGGTTTTGGTGGTAAAGGTGCCAATCAGGCGGTTGCGGCTTCAAAGATTGGGTCTGATGTGGTAATGGTCTCTAAAGTCGGAGATGGATTATTTGGAAAAGAAGTAATCAAAAATTTTAAGAGGTATGGAATTGATACAGAACATGTTAAGATTGTTGAAAATACTACCAGTGGGGTTGCACCTATTTTTGTTGATCAGGATGGGAACAATAGAATATTAATTGTTAAAGGTGCCAATGCTCATCTAAAACCTGCTGATGTTGATCAGGCAAAGGATAAAATTTTAGACAGCGATTTTATACTGCTGCAGTTAGAAATACCACTGGAAACGGTTTACCACTGTATTGACTTTGGTGTAGAAAATGATATTCCAGTTATTTTAAATCCTGCTCCAGCAGCAGAGCTTGATTTTGATTATGTAAAAAAAGCTTCAATCTTTGTTCCAAATGAAACTGAACTTGAAACAATTACAAAAATGCCGATTGATAATCTGGAAAATATAAAAAAAGCTGCAGAATCACTCTTAACACAAGAATTAGAAAAAATAATTGTAACTATGGGAGAAAAAGGATCATTACTGGTCTCAAAAGAAATGACAGAATTAATTCCTGCTTTTAAAGTAGAAACTAAAGATACAACTGGTGCCGGGGATGCTTTTATCGGCAGCTTTGCAACCTTTTATGCAGAGACAGATGATATTTTAAAAGCAATGAAAATGGCCAATAAATATGCAGCATTATCGACTCTTAATACTGGAACTCAGAAGTCATTTTACAGCAGAGAAGAATTTGAAAAAGCAATTGACTAAAATGTTAGCAAGAGGAGGTCTGGCAGATGGGAAAATATATTTTAGCCCATGATTTTGGCACAACCGGAAATAAAGCAACTTTATATAATAGTGAAGGTAAGCTTATTGGCAGCCATTTATCTGAGTATGAAACCTTTTATCCAGATGTAAACTGGGCGGAACAAAATCCTGCTGACTGGTGGAAAGCAGTCTGTAAATCAACTAAGGAGTTAATTTCTGAAAGTGGAATTAAAAAGGAAGAAATTGCTGTTATAAGTTTTAGTGCTCAGATGATGGGGTGTCTGCCTTTAGATAAAAATGGAAATCCTCTGCGGCGTTCGATAATCTGGGCAGATCAGAGAAGTGTCAAACAGGCACAAAAGTTAAGAGATAAAGTTGGAGCTGATAAAGTTTATCAAATAACCGGTCATCGAGTTAGTCCGGCTTATTCTGTAGAAAAAATAATGTGGATTATGGAAAATCAGCCGGAAATTTACGAAAAAACATATAAGTTTGTTCATGCAAAAGATTATATAGTTAACAGATTGACAGGTGAATTTGTAACAGATTACTCTGATGCCTCAGGCATGAATCTTTATGATATTAATAAAAAGCGCTGGTCTCCCGAAATTATTTCTGCAATTGGACTTGATAAAGATAAACTGCCAGAAGTGAGATCTTCTTTTGATGTAATAGGTAAGGTAGGAAAAAATGCTGCAGAAGAGGTAGGACTTAAAGCTGGAACCCCGGTAGTATTAGGGGCTGGAGATGGAGCTGCTGCTGGAGTAGGAGCTGCAGTTGTCAGAGAGGGAAGTGCCTATAATTACATTGGATCCTCCTCCTGGATAGCACTGGCTGCCGAAAAACCAATTCTGGATCCAGAACAACAGACTTTTAACTGGATCCATATGGATCCTGAGATGTATATGCCCTGTGGAACTATGCAGACAGCAGGTGCTTCCTATAATTGGTTAAAAAACACTCTATGCCAGGCAGAACAGCAGGCAGCACAAAACTTAAATTTAAGTGTTTATGAGTTAATGAATCTTTCTGTAGAAGATGTAAAACCTGGTGCAAATAATCTATTATATTTACCTTATCTGATGGGGGAGAGAAGTCCTCACTGGAATCCAAATGCAAAAGGAGCCTTTATTGGGCTTACTTTAAGACATACCAGAAAAGATATAATCAGATCTGTTCTTGAAGGTGTTACTTTTAACCTTAAAATCATCAGTGAAATCTTTGAAAATGAAATTGATTTTTCAAAAATCAGAGTAATTGGGGGAGGAGCAAAAGGCAAAACCTGGCGTAAAATAATGGCTGATGTTTATAACAAAGAAGTTTTAATGCCAGAAATTTTGGAAGAAGCAACTTCTTTAGGTGCTGCAATAGCAGGAGGAGTTGGTGTAGGAATTTTCTCTGGAGTTGAGGTTGCAGAAGAATTAAATCCAACTATTGAAAGACAGACTCCAGATCCAAAAAATGTTGAAAAATACAGTAAGCTTTATCCAGTGTTCAAAGATGCCTATTCTTCTCTAACTGGTATTTATGACAGTTTATCGAAAATTGACTAAATTAAGTAGTTAAACAGTAGTTGAGCATCTAGTTTTAGATTTAGACAAATTGGAGGGATTAAATTGCTTTATAGAAAATTAGGGAGTTCAGATTTGGAGGTCTCAGTTCTAGGATTTGGCTGCTGGCCTGTTGGAAATGAATGGACAGAAGCAAATGATAAAAGTTCAATTGAAACAATTAGAGAGGCTATTGATTTAGGTATAAATTTTTTCGATGTTGCTCCGGTTTATGGTTTTGGACATGCAGAAAAAGTTTTAGGAAAGGCAATAAGGGGAAAAAGAGATCAAATCTATATTGCCAGCAAATGTGGTCTGCGCTGGGATGATTCTAAGAGAATAACCAGAAATCTTTCGTCAGAAAGCATCTTAGAAGAGATTGATTTAACTTTAAAAAGATTAGATATTGAATATTTGGATCTCTATCAGCTCCACTGGCCTGATCCTAATACTCCTCTCGAAGAAACCATTACAACTTTAAATAAACTAAAAGAAAAAGGAAAAATTCGCAATATTGGGCTCAGTAATTATAATATATTTTTAATTAATGAAGCCAAAAAATATGGTGAAATTGTTAGCAACCAGGTTTTGTATAATATGATAGATAGAAATTCTGATCACTACCATGACCTACCTTTAAATTATAGAACAGAGGCTGAAATACTTCCTTATGCAGCAGAAAATAACCTGGGAGTTATTCCTTATAGCCCACTCTGCCAGGGGCTGTTGACTGATAGTTTTGAAATCGAAAAACTTGACAAAGGTGATGTTAGGGCAGCTAATCCGGAACTTAGAGGAGAAAAGCTTGAGCATAATTTAAAAAAAGCAGCTGAAATTCGTGAAATAGCAAAAGAGTTAGGAAAATCAACTGTACAGCTGGTTTTAAACTGGACAGCTGCTAAAAAAGGGATTTCTACTATTATTGCCGGGCCAACAAATGTGGAAGAAATAAGAGAAAATGCACGGGCATTTGACTGGGAACTTGATTCTGAGATAGTAAAGAAAATAGATAATATTTTACAGGATTAATTGTAAAAAGGTTTTACTTAAATTAAAATAATTATTTTTTGAAAGGGGTAGAATATTTATGAAGCGTAAAGGTATCTTAAACCGTGAAATCAGTAGAATCCTGGCCAGTATGGGACATGGACAGTACTTATTAGTATGTGATGCAGGTTTTCCGATTCCAGCAGAAGCCGATTGTGTTGATCTGTCTTTAAAGAAAGGAATACCTGATCTGCCAACAGTGTTAAGTACAATCAACGAAGAGTTTATTAGTGAAAAAGTTATGTTTGCTCCTGAAACTAAAACTAATAATAGGCCGCTGTATAATGAATTAGAAAAAATATTTAAAGAAGTTGATTTTGAAGAAATACCGCATCAGAAAATTCTAAATGAGCTTTCTCATCAGGCCCGGGCAATTATTAGAACTGGAGATTACAGTCCCTGGGGTAATATTGTGCTGCAGGCAGGAACAGATCCTTATGCCTGGTTTGAAAAAGAAGGCTTAAAAATGCCAGATTTTTATAAGCAGAGAATTAAAAATATAGAAGATGCTGATAAAAGAGATATGTTTTATAAAAGTGAAGAATAGAGAGGAGGTATTTTATGGAGCTTTATGTAGATAGTGCTAATCTTAAAACAATCAAAAAGCTAAATGGATGGCTTCCTCTTGATGGAATCACAGTAAATCCCTCGATTGTTGCTGTGGAAAAAAAGGAGCTTTTTCCTTTATTAGAAGAGTTATTAAAATTATGTGATAAGTATTTACATGTTCAGGTTTTATCAGAAAAAAAGGAAGAAATAATAAAGGAAGCTGAGAGGCTTCATTCTTTATCCGAAAAAATCATAGTAAAAATCCCAGTCAGTCAGGAGGGGCTGGCTGCAATTAAAGAACTTGATACTGAAGAAATTAAGGTTACTGCAACTGCTATTTTTACTATTACTCAGGCCTTTAGTGCAGCTAAAGCAGGTGCTTCCTATCTGGCGCCTTATGTTAGCAGGCTTGATAGAATTGAACAATCAGGAGTTAAAATGGTTAAAGAGATGAAAGAAATGGTTGAAATTAATGGATTTTCAGCAAAAATAATTACGGCCAGTATAAAAAATGCTAATCAGGTTAAAGAACTTATTAGAACGGGTGCTCAGGCAATGACCCTCAGTCCAGAAATTCTGATTCAGGCCAATCAGCATCCTTTAACTGATCAGGCAGTGGAAATGTTTAGAGATGACTGGATAAATACATTTGAAGAATTTAAACTTGATTCAAAATTAAAATAGAACTTAAATTTAAATATTTAATCGTGGTAATTTTCAGTAAAGCTTGCATAATCAAGAAAGCTGAAATCTTAACAATCCTGCTTAAATATTAGAGGCAGGATTGTTATTATGCAAGCTGAATTTTATAGATTATATGGCTGGTAAGAGAAAGCCATTTTCAAACTAAACAAAGGAGGGCTAATCAGATGAAAGCTGCTCGCTTAAAATCCCTAAAAAATTTGCAGGTAATAGATATCGATAAGCCGGAGCTGAATGAGGGAGAGGTCTTAGTTAAGGTGAAATCAGGTGGAATCTGCGGTACAGATATGCATATTTTTGCAAAAGAAGAAGCCTTTTCTCACCACTTAGGACATGAATTAAGTGGAGAAGTTGTGGAAAGTAAAAGTCGAGATTATGACTTTAAAAAAGGTGATAGGGTTGTAATCGACAATGCAACAAACTGTGGGATCTGTAAATTTTGCAAAAATGGTGAGCCGGAATATTGTTCAGATATTAGAAATCTCTTAATGGAAGAAAGATTGAGTTTTCAGGAATATGCAGCAGTCCCCGCCAGAAGCCTTTATAAATTTGAAGATCTTTCTTTTCAGGCTGCTGCTTTAGCGGAACCATTTACAGTAGCCTTAGAAATGATTGAGACAGCTGCTGTCAGAGCAGGGCAGGAAATTGCAATTTTTGGCCCAGGACCGATCGGTTTAATGGCTGCAGCTTATGCCCGAGAGATAGGAGTAAACAGAATTTATCTTACAGGTAGAAGCCACAGCCAGAAGCGGCTTGAGCTGGGTAGAAAAATTGGAGTAGATGGAATAATAGAGGTTGATAAGGAAGATACAGTTGAATTTTTTAAGAAAAGAAAGTTAGAAATGGATAGAGTTTTAGTTACAGCACCACCATACACAATTAAAGATGCAGTTCAAATACTTCGTTTTGGTGGGATTCTGACCTATATTGGTTTTAGTTTTGATGGCAGAGAGAATGTAGAACTAAATTTTAATGATATTCATCTTAATAAACTTCAGATTAGAGCAACTCACGCTATTCCAAACCGCTTTTTCCCAGCTGCTTTAGATAATATTAAGAAAGGAGTTATTAATTCCGATGATTTTATAAGTGCAGAATTTGACTTAGATGACGTCCAGCAAGCTTTTGATTATACTTTAAATAATGAAACAATAAAAACAATAATAAATATTTAGGAATTAAAATTTAGGTACCAGGTACAAAAACGCGTTTTTGTACCTGGTACAAGTATATAATTTCACAAAATTAGGAGATTTGTTGAATTACTATATTATATCTGTAATCATTACCCATGTCGCTGAGATGTGGGTAATTTTTTTGATTTTTTACCCATGTTTTATTTTAATGATTAA
>Ga0247721_100576_pt1 | contig 10560 bp, 7 predicted proteins | sample MSEWel2017_08_16_FD_189089 | JGI IMG/M metagenome (GOLD analysis project Ga0247721, IMG submission 189089) | Subsurface sediment microbial communities from gas well in West Virginia, United States - MSEEL Well Study Marcellus 3H_2017_08_16 | ecosystem: Environmental > Terrestrial > Deep subsurface...
TTCTTTCAATATCTTCATCTTTAAAAAGAGGAAAGTTATCTTGATAGACTGTTTCTCCATCATCTATCCCCTCAGGAAAATCAGTCAGTGATCTATTAATAATTACTTGCTTAAAGTTATTACTTGATTGTTCGGCCTTTAAACTCAAATCTGGAAAGTGTATAGGCGGTTATAAAACCAATTAAAATAATAATTGCTACTGAAATTAGGCTAATATAAGCGCTGTTAAAAAAAGCTATATACATATTACTGTCTTTTATCAGACTGATATAATTACTGACATTAGAATGCCTGAAATGAATGGTCTACAAATGGCAGAAAAAATTCGTAAAAATAATCAGGAAACTAAAATAATTGTGCTCAGTGGTTATGATAAATTTGAGTATGCAAAAAAATCTATTAGTCTTAATGTAGCTGAATATTTACTTAAGCCTTTTGGAGCAGAAAAACTGATAAATGTTATTTTGAGATTAATAAAGGATATTAAAAAAGAAAAAGATGGAGAAAATTTTACCAGCTGGGTTAATAAATATAGAATTACTCAAGCAAAAAAATTAATTAAAGAAAATAGCGAGATGAAATTTTATCAAATCGCTGAAGCTGTAGGATTTAATGATTATAAATATTTCTCTACTATTTTCAAAAAATGTACTGAAATAACTCCAAGTGAATATAAAAGTAAGGCTGGAATACATTAATAATAGTTAAAGCCGCCAAATATTTATTGGCGGCATATTAATAAATTAATTTCCATCTAATTCTTTATCTTACTTCAAACTATTAATTGAACTAACAGTTAATTCATCAATTTTTATTCTTTTATTGCTAAGATTTTTTATTTTAACTTCTTTAGACTCTCCAGCTACTAAATCAAAATAATTATCAGAAAAAACTATTTCCTCCTGTGGGATCTCTAATTTAACAAACCGAGCATGCTTATCAGTAGTTATTTTTACAGAATCATTTGATTTATCTAGCTTAAAATTTAAATTGCATTCTGGGAATTTAAAATCTTTATTATCTTTAAGATAGTAGAATTTGTTTGGAGTTAATCCAGTAACTGAAGAAAGTCTAATAACAACTTCAGAAGCTGATTTGTTATTCAAAACCTTATTTTCTTTAAAACTCTTTATAAGTTTAGAATCTAGTTTATCTATCTCCAAATCAAATTTCTCTTCATAAATTATATTTCCACTAAAATCTATAACTTCGAAAACAATTTGATCGTTTATCATTTTATTAAAATCATTTGTTAGCCATAACTCAATATCTTTTCCTTGATCATAATTTATTGATAAAAGAAAAGGATGATAGAATTTTTTAGCATAATAATAAGATGCTTTAGGAAGTAAATAGTAATCAATTACTGACCAACTTGTACCTGGCCAGGAATCATTTAATTGCCAGAAAAGAGTTCCACTGGTTTTTGGTCTTCTCCTTCTATAATGTTCAATTCCATACTGTAATCCAACTGCCTGGGTAAGCATAGAAAAATTCAAATACTGCTCTATAGTATTCGGTTTCCCAGTATAACCTTCCATTAATAAAATCCCTTTTTCATGATGGACATCCTTGTTTCTATAGTCCATTTCATCACTACCCCAGTAATATTTCCCATCCGGTATATTATTGCTTAAGGTATATTTATTTGCCGATGCATGCATACCAAATTCGCTAACAAAATTTGCTTTATCTTTCTTAAAATTTTTAAATGACACGCCTTCAACACTAAAATCTTCTTTAACTTCTTCCCCAAATTTACGAGGCTCTATTAATCCGTGCCATACTTGCCAGTTATGCTGATCACCAACATTAGGGTCATTATGATCATTTCCTCCATAAGGTGAACTGGGCCAGTATAGACGGTCTGGATCAAGTTTAGATAATAATTCTGGCATTAATTCATCATAAATCTTTTCTCCATAAAATCTATAATCAACTTCCCCCATTGTATATTTTTTTTCATGAATCCAGTGATTTTCATTATTACCACACCAGATAGCAAGACAGGTCTCATTTCTTAATCTTTTAACAACTGATTTAATCTCATTTTCTACATTTTCCATAAAGTTTTTATTATAATCCGGGTAAACCGCACAGGAAAACATAAAATCCTGCCAGACTAAAATACCATTTTTAGAACACTCTTCATAAAAAACATCTTTTTCGTAGATTCCTCCGCCCCATACTCGCAACATATTCATATTAGCTTCTTTGGCAAGCTTAATTAATGATTTATAACGTGAATCCTTTACAGAAGCAAATAAATTATGTACAGGAATCCAGTTTGCACCCTTAGCAAACAACTTAACCCCATTAAGCACAAAGGTAAAAACATTTTCACCTTCTTTATTTTTTTGTTCAACTTCAACTGTTCTAATCCCAAAATCTTTTTGATAAGAATCTAATTTATAATTTCCATCAAAAATTTCTATTCTGAGATCATACAAATAGGGATCTCCTAAATCATTAGTCCACCACAACTTAGGATTGTCAATTTTCAACTTAAAACTTTTATTGTTTTTAGTTAGTTTTTCTTCAATTTCATAATTATTTTCATCGTCAATAAAACTTAATTTGATTTTCAAGTCTTTGCTATTAGAAAAATTATCAATTTCAACATCTACATTAACTTCTGCTTTATCATCTGCAATCGATAAAGTTTTTGCATATACATTATCGATTACTGCTTTTTTTATTTTTTTTAATTTAACATCTTTCCAAATTCCAGCAGTCACCAAACGAGGACCCCAATCCCAGCCGAAATTCATTTGTGCTTTTCTTGCCCAGGGACGCTCTTTACCATAGTTGCCCCACATTTCAATATTGTGAACAGTATGTTCACTAACTGGATCAAATTTTACTGCTAAAGTATTTTTCCCTTGAACAATGTCTTTAGTCACATCAAAGGAATGAGAAATAAACATGTTATCAGTACTTCCAAGCTTAAGACCATTTAAATATATATCAGCAAAGGTGTCTAAACCATTAAATACCAGCTTCAGTTGTTCTCCTTCTTCTACAATATCTTGATAGTTAAAAGTGGTTCTATACCACCAGACCTGTTCTTCAATCCACTGACACTTTTGATCATTATGTCCATAAAATGGGTCATCAATAATTTTATGCTCAATTAATGTGCTATGTACATCTCCCGGTACTTCAGCTGACATCCAGAATCTATCTAGATTTTTTGGCGAAGCAATTTCTAAATCATTTTTTTCTCCTGCCTTAAAATTTTTTAGTTTCCATCCTTTATTAATTAAAATAATTATCACCTCTAAAAATTCTATAATTTAAAATTATTTTATTTATTTCTTCCTCAGTAATCATATTTTCACTTAGAAAATCCAGTCTATATAATGGTCTTTCAGTTATATAGATATTTTCTTTATCTTCTAGATAATCTATCTGACCAGCATTTAAAACTTCCATTAAAGCTTTTTTGCCTATTCTATCATCAAGCCAGTCAATTACAGGATCATTGACATCTAAAACATGTGCCTTATCTTTTGACTTTACACTAATTGTCTTTTTTAATCTTATATCTTTGGAAGAACTTGCCAGAATAATTTCATATTTATCATTTTCAACAATCCAATCTCCTATCTCTGGATTATAATAGGCAAAGTCTCTATAAGATAAAGTGAATTCTATTTTTTGGCTTTCACCAATATCTAAATCTACTTTTTTAAACTTTTTAAGCTCTTTAACAGGACGATCATAATAAGGATTTTTTTGAGAAATATATAATTGCACTACCTCTTTACCTGCCCGGTTTCCAATATTTTTTATTTTCATATTAACTTTTATATTATTTTCAGCCTCTACCTCTTTTTTTACATTTAAACTTTCATATTCAAATTCAGTATAAGAAAGACCATGACCAAAAGGAAATTGAGTATTGATATTTTTCTTTTCAAAATATCTATATCCTATATAAATTCCTTCTGCATACTTCACCTCTTCATTAACTCCTGGAAAATTTAGATGTGACGGGTTATGTTCTAACGCCATAGGAAATGTCTCAGAAAGTTTTCCAGACGGATTAACTTCCCCTCTTATTACATTAACTATTGCTTTAGCACCTGCCTGACCTGGGAGCCAACCTTCTAAAATAGCTGGAACTTGATTAATCCAGGTTGACATATTTACTGCCGAGCCATTATTCAAAACTACAACCATATTTTTATTTACTTTTGCTACTTCATTAATTAACTTATTTTGAATTTCTGGAAAATCTATATTTTTACGATCAAAACCTTCTGATTCAAATTCTTCAGGAATCCCGGCGAAAACAATAACATAATCTGATTTAGCTGCTTTACTTACAGCATCTTTTAATTGTTTTTCAGAATCTTCATCACTTTTATAACCAGATGAATAATATAATTCTGCAGATTTAGGAATTGAATTTTTTATCACAGTAAATCCATCAGATAAATTATAAGGGGTGACCTTTGAACTACCATTACCCTGATAGCGAGGGTTAACTGCCATTTCTCCAATTACTGTTATTGAATTTAGCCTATCAAAATCAATTGGAAGTAAATTGTTTTCATTTTTCATTAGTACAATTGATTCTTCTGCTGCTTTTTTTGCTATCTCATCATGCTTGTCAAAATCTACTGTAATTTTATTCTCTTTTGCTTTGAAAACTGTTTTTAAAATACGCTTTAGAGAATGATCTAAGATACTTTCTTCAAGTTCTTTTTTTTCTATTGCCTTCATTATTTTTTCAGAGTTTACCCTTGTAGGCCCCGGCATTTCTAAATCCAACCCTGCTTTTAATGCTTCTATTCGATCATGTACAGCACCCCAGTCAGAAATAACCAATCCATCATATCCCCACTCTTTTCTAAGGATTTCATTTAAAAGATAATTATTTTGGGTTGCTGGAGTACCATTTACTCTATTATAAGCAGCCATTATTGTCCATGGTTTTACTTCTTTTACTACTCGTTCAAAAGCATGTAGATATATTTCTCTTAAAGCTCTTTCAGCTACCTTTACATTAATTGAAAACCTCTTATATTCCTGATTATTACAAACATAATGCTTTAATGATGTTCCAATCCCCTGATCCTGAACACCTTTAATAAACCCAGATGCCATATCAGCTGTTAAAATTGGATCTTCAGAGAAATATTCAAAATTTCTGCCTCCTAAAGGAGATCTTTTAATATTAATTCCTGGTCCCAGAATAATATTCACACCCAAACTTTTAGCTTCTTCTGCTAAAGTTTTCCCAACTAAATATAATAAATCTATATTCCAGCTGGAAGCAAGAGCTGAAGAAGTTGGAAAACAGGTTGTTCTCTTATCAGAAGTTGCTCCAAACTCATTTTCTTCAACAACATAACGAAGACCATGGGGACCATCTGTCATTACAATTGAAGGTATTCCCAACCTCTTAATTTCTTCAGTAGTCCACATACTGGCACCACTACATAATCTAATTTTCTCTTCTAATGTTAATTCCTCTATTAGATTATCTATTTCTATATCTGTATAATTCACAACATTTCCTCCTAACCATTAACCTTTTACTGCTCCAGCACTCATTCCTTTTACTAACTGATCTTCCATCAACAAGTAAATGGCAATAATAGGAACTAACGCCATTGAAAGTCCAGCCATCTGCATACCATAATCAGTGCTAAATTGTCCTGAAAATAGAGAAAGACTTAAAGGTAAAGTCATTAAGTCATTATCATTTATTAATACCAGAGCAAAGGAAAATTCATTCCAGTTATAAACAAAATTTAAAATTCCAACAGTTGCAAGTGCTGGTCTACTCATAGGTAAAATGATTGACCAAAATATTCTTAAATAACCTGCCCCATCAACTATGGCTGCTTCTTCTACTGCTTTAGGTAAGCTCTTCATGAAACTGCTCAAAATAAAAATTGTCAGCGGAAGATTAAAAGCAACATATGGCAAAATTAAAGAAACCCTGGTATTTACCAGGCCAATGTTTCTCATTAATATAAAGATAGGTACTAAAGTACCATGAATCGGAACTAAAAGCCCAAAAATAAAAAAGCTATAAATCAACTTTTTCCCTGGAAATTCAAAACGAGAGATAAAATATGCTGCCAGTGAACCAATAGAAACTGTAATTAATACAGATATTCCAGCAACTATAAAACTATTCATAAAACTATTCCCAAGAGAAACGGCATTCCAAGCTTTAGTATAATTACTAAATATTAATGATTTGGGAAGTGAAAATGAATTGATTGATATTTGACTTTCAGTTTTAAATGAATTCATAACCATCCAAAAAATAGGATAGATATTTATTAAAGCAAAAAATATTAAAATTGCATATGTAAAAAACTTTTTTAATTTGTCTATCTTTTTAATTTGATTATTCATAATAACCTCCTTTTTCGTTAATCTTCAAATTTAGCAAAGATTTTTCTAACAATAGTAACTAAAACTATTCCAAATATAACGATAAATATTGACACTGCACTTCCATATCCAAACTTCATACCATTAAAGGTGTTATCATACATATGAATTGCCATAACTTCTGTGGCATGAGAAGGCCCACCATTTGTCATAACATAAATAAGAGCAAAAGTTTTAAGACTACCGCTAATACACAAAACTATTGAAGCCAAAATCGAATCTTTTACTAACGGAATAGTTACATATAAAGTTCTTTTCCAACCTTGAGCTCCATCAATTTTTGCTGCTTCCAATATTTCGTCAGGAACTGTCTGCAATGCTGCAAGGAAAATAATAAAATAAAGACCAACAAACTGCCAAATTATAACAGCAGCAACTGAAAACATTGCAATATCAGGATTACTCAGCCAATTTTGAACCCATGATTCAAGCCCAACAAAATTTAAAATATTATTTAGGAGACCAAAATTATAATTATAAACCATACTCCACACTAAAGAAATAATTACAGCCGATATTACTACTGGCATAAAAATAATAGTTCTAAAAAAATGTCTTCCTTTTATTTTTTGATTCACAAGCAGGGCTAATAAAAATCCTATTGGAACCTGTCCTAAAACGGAAGCTAAAACAACTACCATATTATTTTTTAAAGAACGCCAGAAAACATTATTTCCAAACATCTCTGCATAATTTTCTAAGCCCACAAATGCAGGGGGAGAAAAGCCATTCCACTCAACTAAAGAATATCGAGCTGAAATAAATATTGGTACAATAACAAACCCCAAATAAAGTAAAAAAGCAGGTAAGATTCCAAGATAAATCAACTTCTTTTTGTGTTTATAAATATGCTCCAATTTTTAAACCTCCCTATATAAAAGGGGAGGATATCCTCCCCTTGATCAAAAGTATATTTTATAAGTTATCTTGCATTTTCTGTGCTAATTCCTCAGATGTGATTTCGCCTGCTGTTAATGACTGAAGCCCATTATTAATTGTTTGAATTAAATTAATAGGTAATACAGCATCATAAACAGGTCCAATTTGATGCTCATTAACTAAGTTAATAACATCTTTGAATTGAGGAGAAATATCATCAGGTAGAGCAACTTTTGCAGGAACAAAAGATCCTGTTCTCAATAAATCTACATATGTTTCCTCAGAATAGAAGAATTTAAGAAACTTAATTGCAGCTTCTTTTTGTGCTTCAGAAAGCCCGGATCTAATTGAGAAAGCACTTCCTGTAACTCCAGATAGAGCTTTTGGAGCTACTTCGCCTTCAATTTGTGGGAAAGTTGCAATTCCAACATTCATATCCTCTTCTTTAGCAGTTTCTATAACTCCTCCAATATCCCAGGCGCCACCAAAAAACATTGCTGCTCTTTTTTGATAAAAAGCCTGTCTCATTTCCATATCATTTAAACTGTTAGCATCCTTATTAAAGTACTCTTTATCAGCAAGCTCTTTAATTACATCAAGTGCTTCTATAAATGCTGGATCAGTAAATTTACGTTCACCAGCTAAAACATCTTCTAAATAATCGATACCAGTCAATCTATCTCCAATAGTTGAAATATATATTGACTGCAGTACCCATTTAGCTTTATTACCTAAAGAAATTGGAACAATATCATTTTCTTTAAGTGCATCTGCCATCACTTTAAATTCATCATATGTTTCAGGCCACTCAGTATAACCTGCTTCTTCAAGCATATCTTTATTATAAAAAGCAAAGTGAGTATAATTTACTTTTGCAGGGATTGCATAAACTTTATCATTAAAAGTATATGCAGAAAGGCTATCTCTTGGAATTAAATCATCAGTCCAATAGTCAATAATTCCTTCTAAATCCATTAATAATCCTGCCTCAACCAACGGCTGTACTTCAGAACCTGGATATGTCTGCATTATATCAGGAATTTGTCCACCAGCCGCTTGAGTTCTTAGCTTTGTTCTATAGCTATCATTTGGGATAACCTGAATTTTAAGCTTTATGTTAGGATTATTTTCCTGAAATTCTTCAATCTTTGGTAGTAAAACTTCACTTGCAAAAGCGTCCTGTCCTGTCCAGGCATGCCACATTTCCAATTCAACAGTTTCCTGAGCCATAACTGAGCTTGTAAATAAAATTCCGACAATTAAAACTATAAGAATAATCAAACTATTTCTTTTATTAATCACTTTATTACCTCCCAATTTTTTTATGCAATAATAATAATCTAAACTGATATTTAAAACCTGATATATCACCTCCGCTATATCTATTTACTTATAAGCTTATAAAATTATATTCTTTATATAGTATCTGTTGAATCTCTTTTAATAAGTTCAACAGGAATAACTATCTTTCTAGTTTTCTCTTCAGGATTTTTAATTAACTCATAAAGTCTTTCCATTGCAGTAATACCCATTTCCTGTTTAAATATCTTTACAGTAGTCAATGATGGGGTAATATGTCTTCCAGTCTCAATATCATCAAAGCCAGCAACAGAAAAATCACCCGGTACCTTATATCCCGAATCCTGAAGAGCTTTAATTACACCGATAGCTCTTGAATCATTTACAGCAAAAAAGGCTGTAGGAAGTTCTTTTCCCTCTTGTATCATCTTAGTTACCGTTTTATAAGCACTTTCTGTTCCATAAGTTGAGTCACCTATTTTTATAAATTCGTCTTTAACTTTTAATGAATGATTCCTTAAAGAATTAATATAGCCTGTATATCTTTCTTCAAATGAAGTATTATCTAAAGGGCCTGAAATAAATCCAATATTCTTATGACCCAGCTCAATTAAATGATTCATCATCTTTTTTGATCCAGCTATATTATCATTTAAAATACAATCAATATTCTCCTGCCAAAAATGATTATCAATTACAACCACCGGCATACCAGCTTTTTTAATTTCCATAATTAATTTTTCATCTATCATATATCCAATAAATATCATACCGGCAATTTCCTGATTAGAAATCATTTCACTAATTATTTCTTTATCTCTTTTTCTTTCCCCAGTTATTGATTTTATGAGTAATTCATAATTATGTCTCTTTGTAAAATTTTCTAAACCGAGAGCTATTTGTGCATAAAAAGGATTCCCTAAAATTCCACCCTGTTTATCTAAACGATTATTAAACACTGTTGCGATATATTTTGATTTTTGATTCAGATCTTTAGTATATTTTTTAAAGTCATAACCCATTTCATCAGCAGTATTTAAAATAACATCACGAGTTTGAGTAGAAATATTCCCTTTCTCATTGATAACTCTTGAAACTGTAGAAACTGAAAAACCTGTTTTTTTGGCAATATCACTTAATGTAGTTGACATCATTTACCTCCTTGAAACTTTGTTGTGCAATTAATACATTTTTTGCTTAAAATATATATTTAATTTTCAAACAAAAGGTTGTTGTCATATCAAGATATTCAAAAAGTTTGTTTTGTAAAATAACAATTATAAGATTAAAAATATCCTGCTATACGAAAATATTAACACAAAATTTTATGCAAATCAAGCAAAAATTATAATGAATTTGCGCAAAATGATAAATTTTTATGCAAAATTAATTAAACAACAAAAAAGGAAGGCTGCTAAACCTTCCTAAAATAAATAATTATTAAATTTACTCTCACTTACTTCCAGGAGAGGTCAAAATCCTACTTATAAAACTTATAAGTCACAGGCTGAGCAAGCTGGGCCGGTCCCTGGCGATCATTCTCCCACTGAACCAGGTCATCCCAGTTTTCAAAAGAAGTGTGAGGACTAACCAGTGCCTCCAGTTTTAAATACCAGGTATCAGCATCCATTACAACAGCAGTTTCCTTTGGATCAGTATTACCCCATTTTGATAAAGTATGTTCGTAGAAATTTCTACCCTGACCGTTCTGCCAGTAAGTAATTACCCTTTCTGCTTTAATTTCACCAACCAGCTCTGTACCTTCCGGCTTTTGATCAGCATAACCAAATTCTCCCCCGGCAATTGGAATATGAGTAACAAAGCCTTCCGGGCTACGGGTATAGTCAAAGCGCAGTGAACCTAAAATATCAGTAACCTTAGAAAAGGCAAACTCGACCATCAGGCCGGTTCTGATATCCCGCTCATTAATTCTTTCATTTTCAATATTCTCATATAAAATCC
>Ga0247721_100578_pt1 | contig 10547 bp, 10 predicted proteins | sample MSEWel2017_08_16_FD_189089 | JGI IMG/M metagenome (GOLD analysis project Ga0247721, IMG submission 189089) | Subsurface sediment microbial communities from gas well in West Virginia, United States - MSEEL Well Study Marcellus 3H_2017_08_16 | ecosystem: Environmental > Terrestrial > Deep...
GACAAATAACTGATAAAAAGGAGGCAATAAAGGTATAAGAACAGGTTTGTTTAGAGCTATTAAGTCACTAGTTTAATTTATTAAAAGAGGAGTCAAAAAGTTTTACCTATAAAAACTTGACACAATCCCCCTTTTTATTTTTTAGCTTTGAGATTTAGTCTTGCTACTTTGGTATTATGTTTAATATTCAATAAAAGGTTAAGAAATTTAGATTGGGAAACAATAAAGCTGGGTGTATTAGCTGGGATTTTTTTATTTGGAGGTTATGCTTTTCAAGTTACAGGATTGAAGTTGACAACTGCTTCTAAGGCCGGTTTTATTACTGGTTTAGCAGTAGTTTTAGTTCCGTTACTTTCAGCTATAATCTTTAAGAAGATGCCGTCATTTATGACCTGGCTAGGAGTAATCTTAGCTACTATCGGTTTAGCTTTATTAACCTTTACTGGACAATTTATTTTTAATTTTGGTGATTTATTAGTTTTGAGTTGTGCTTTTTCTTTGGCTTTACATATCTTATTAGTTGATAAGTATGTTAAAAAAAGAGATTCAATTCTTTTAGCAATTATCCAGATTGCAACGGTGGCAGTATTAAGTGTAATTAGTACTTTATTAGAAGGAAGTTATGTAGCTGTTTCTAATCCGAATATTTGGTTTGGAATAGCTTATATGGCGATTTTAGGTACAGCTTTAGCTTTTGTTATTCAAAATAAAGCTCAGACTTTTACTACACCAACAAGAACAGCAATTATATTTTCTATGGAACCAGTAGTCGGGGCAATTTTTGCATATCTATATTTAGGTGAGATTATCACTACAAGAGGTTATTGGGGTGGTGGATTGATAGTAGTTGGGATGTTATTAGCTGAAGTCAATTTTAAGAAAATTTGGAGTAAGGTTGAGGCAAAGGCTTAGGTTTTAATTGTCAATAGTCAATAGTCAATTGTAAATTGAACTTTAAAAGAGGGAGTGAATTAATATGCAAGTAGTTGATTTAAGAAGTGATACTATTACTAAACCAACACCGAAAATGAGAGAGGTTATGGTTAAGGCAGAAGTGGGTGATGATGTATACGGAGAAGATCCAACTGTTAATCGTTTAGAAGAGTTAGCTGCTGAAATAGTAGGTAAAGAAGCTGCCTTGTTTGTGCCGAGTGGCACAATGGGTAATCAAATTGCATTAATGACTCATACAAAACCAGGAGATGAAATTATTTTAGGTCAGGAATCACATATTTTCTATTATGAAGTAGGTGGTTTGGCTAGACTATCTAATGTACAAGCTAGGACTTTAGATGATAGTAGCGGTATCTTTTCTCCAGAAGCGGTTAAGGCTACAATTAGAGATGAGAATATCCATTATCCGGAGACAGGCTTGATCTGTTTGGAAAATACTCATAATCGTGGTGGTGGAGTTGCTATTGTCAAGGAAAGGATTGATCAAGTCTGTTCAGTAGCGCAAGAATATAGTGTGCCGGTCCATTTAGATGGAGCTAGGATTTTTAATGCAGCTTTGGAATTAGAGGTTGATGTTAAGAAGTTAGTTGAAGAAGTAGATTCGGTAATGTTCTGTCTGTCTAAAGCATTAGCAGCACCGGTTGGTTCTATCTTAGCTGGTTCTAAAGATTTTATTGATCAAGCGCGAAAGAATAGAAAGATGTTAGGTGGAGGGATGAGACAAGCTGGTGTTATAGCAGCTGCTGGTATTGTAGCATTAGAAGAGATGGTTCATAGATTAGAAGAAGATCATAAGTTAGCCGAGCAATTAGCGCAAGGGATTGCTGAAAGCAAATTAGATGGTATTGGTGTTGAAGCTGTAAATACTAATTTTGTTATTCTAAAAGTGGATAATGAAGTCTACGAAACCGAAGAGCTTTTAGCAAAATTTAATGACCATGGAGTTAAGATGACTTACTTTGGACCAGGGTTAATTAGGGCCGTAACTAATAAAGATGTGACAAGCAATGAGGTTGATTATGTGGTAGATGTTTTGAAGAAATTATAAGAATGATATTTCTATTTAATTACTAAAATATCAATTTAATTGAAAAAAATAAAGGATTTTGCTATCGCTCATATAAGTTTATAAAGTGAAGATTAAACTTGGAGGGTTAAGATGAATAGATTAGGAGTAACTAATTTGGTAGATACAGAGGTTGTAGGTTTATTTGGATATCCGGTAGAACATTCTTTTTCTCCTATAATGCATAATGCTGCTTTTGAAAAATTGGATATTAACTATCTATATCTACCTTTTGAAGTGCACCCAAAGGAGTTAGAAGCAGCGATAGACGGGATAAGAGCGTTGAATATAAAAGGAGTTAACTTAACGATTCCTCATAAAGAAATTGTGATTCCCTATTTAGATGAAATTTCTAAGGAAGCTGAATTAATTGGGGCAGTTAATACAGTTAAGAATGAGAATGGTAAATTAATTGGTTATAATACTGATGGTCGTGGTTTTGTTAAGTCATTAGTAGAAGAAGGGTTTAAGCCACAAGATAAGAAGGTGCTAATAATTGGAGCCGGTGGAGCTGCAAGAGCAGTCGGTTTTCAGTTGAGTTTAGAAGGTGTTAGTGATTTATATGTAGCTAATCGCACCTTTGAAAAGGCCGATTCTTTAGTTAAAGATATTAATAATAACTTAGAATTAAACTTGGTTGAAGCATTGCCTTTGGTAAATAAAGACTTACAGCAAGTAATGGATGATTTAGATTTAATAGTAAATACGACTCCTATTGGTATGCACCCTAACTGTGAAGTTGAGCCAGTTATTGCACCAGAGTTATTACATAAAGAATTAGTAGTAGCTGACTTAGTTTATAATCCTATGGAAACTACCTTGTTAAAAGCTGCTAAAGAAGTAGGAGCTAAGACCATAGGTGGTTTAGGAATGTTAGTTTATCAAGGTGCAATAGCTTTAGAAATTTGGAGTGGCAAAGATGCTCCAACAAAAGTTATGAAAGATAGTATTTGGAACCAAATTGTAAATTTAGGAGAAAATGAGGAAAATCAAGGTAGAATGCAGGGGATTGCTGACTAGTCTAGAAATATATTAGTGAAAGATGTTACAAGGATATTATAAGAATGTAAAAGTTAAGGTTATCCTAAGAATAAATGGGTGGTATATATGATTAAAAAGAAAAGACTAGGAGATATCTTAGTTGAAGTTGGGTTTATTACTGAAGAAGAATTGCAAAAGGCTTTAGAGAAACAAAAAGGTGGTAATAAGCGTTTAGGTGCAGTTTTAAAAGAGATGAAGTTAGTTACTGAACAGGATGTTATGGAAGCTCTAGAATACCAGTTAGGGATACCTCATGTTAATTTAAAACAGCATATTATTGATCCAGATGTCATTAATATGGTTCCACAAGCATTAGCTGAAAGGCATAAGGCGATTCCAATTAAAAGACGAGGAGATAACTTGACAGTAGCTATGGCAGATCCTTTAGACGTGATGGCTATCGATGATATTCGTCTTAAGACCGGGTGTGAAGTAATGCCGGTGATCGCTAGTGAATCAGATGTGGACTATGCTATTGAACAGTATTTTGGTAGTGAGGATGTAGTTAATGAGTTTGTCCAAGATATTAATGCAAAGGTTGGTAGTGATGATAGCTCAGATATAGAAGTTGATCGTTTACGACAGATGGTAGAAGAAGCGCCAGTAGTAAGATTAGTAAATAATATTATTACTGAAGGTATTAAATTACGGGCTAGTGATATTCATATTGAACCACAAGAAGAAGAGATTAGAGTAAGATATAGAGTAGATGGTATCTTACATAATGAGATGACTATTCCTAAGCATACTCATTCTGCTTTAGTCTCTAGAATTAAGATTATGGCTGATTTAGATATAGCCGAAAGAAGGTTGCCGCAAGATGGTAGAGTGCAGATGGTAGTGAAAGATAGAGAGGTAGACTTACGAGTTTCTGTCTTACCTACAGTAGAAGGAGAAAAAGTTGTTATTAGAATTTTAGATAAGAGTAACTTAATGTTAAGTATCGATAAGCTAGGATTCTTACCAGAGCACCAATCTTTTTTTGAAAAGATGATTAAGCAACCACATGGTATGGTATTAATAACAGGGCCAACCGGTAGTGGAAAGACGACGACTCTTTATTCTGCTTTGAGCTCTTTGGATACAGAAGATCAGAATATTATTACAGTAGAAGATCCAGTAGAATACAGATTAGAAGGGATTAATCAGGTACAGACTAACCCTAAAGCAGGACTTACATTTGCTAGTGGATTACGTTCAATACTTCGTCAGGACCCTGATATTGTAATGGTTGGGGAGATTCGTGATAAGGAGACTGCTAATATTGCTATCCATGCTGCTTTAACTGGGCACTTAGTATTGAGTACATTACACACCAATGAAGCAGCAGGGGCTTTATCAAGGTTAATAGATATGGGAATCGAACCATTTTTAGTGGCTTCCTCAGTATTAGGCGTTGTTGCTCAACGACTAGTACGAACTGTATGTGCTGAATGTAAGACTCATAATGAAGATGCTTTAGTTGATACTAATTTAGAAAAATATTTAGGTAGTGGTCGAGATAGCATTGAGCTTTATCATGGTGATGGTTGTAGATTTTGTAATAATACTGGTTATCACGGCAGAACAGCTATTCATGAAATTTTAGAAGTAACTCCTAAGATTAAGAGGTTAGTAGTTAATAAAGCATCAGCAGTCGATATTGAAGAAGCAGCTAAAGAAGAAGGAATGATTGCTTTAGAAACTTGTGGCTTAAAGAAAGCAAACCAAGGACTTACAACTATTGAAGAAGTAATGAGAGTAACTAAAGTTCAGGTAGGCTAGGGGGTAGTTAAATGGAATTGGACAACCTATTAAGAGAAGGAATTAAACTAGGAGCTTCAGATATTCATTTGACAGTTGGAGTTGAGCCAACGTTGCGAGTTAATGGTGGTCTTAAAAAGATAGGAGAAGAAGTACTAAGTTCTAATCAGATTGATGGATTAATTAAAGGGATGATGAACGATAAGGTTGAAGAAGAGTTTAGAGAAAGAGGGGAAGCTGATTTTGCCTATCACTTAGATAATTATCGCTTTCGAGTTAATGCTTTTCAACAAAGAGGAGATGCGGCAGCCGTTTTGCGAATAATTCCTAATGAGATTTTAAGCTTGAATGCATTAGGTTTGCCAAAAGAACTAAAAGATTTAGCATTAACACCGAGGGGATTATTCTTAGTTACAGGACCTACTGGCAGTGGTAAATCTACTACTTTAGCTTCAATGATTGATTTGATTAATAGAAGTAAAGATAAACATATTATTACTTTAGAAGACCCAATTGAATATGTGCATCAACATAAGAAGAGTATTGTTAATCAGAGAGAGGTTGGAGAAGACACAGAAAACTTTGCTAATGGATTAAGGGCTGCCTTAAGACAGGATCCAGATGTTATTTTAGTTGGTGAGATGAGAGATTTAGAAACGATTTCTACAGCAATTACAGCTGCAGAAACAGGACATTTAGTCTTTGCTACATTACATACTAATAGTGCAGCAGAGACTATTGATCGAATTATCAATGTCTTTCCACCTCATCAGCAAGAACAGGTTAAGACTCAGTTAGCTCTAACCTTAAAAGGAGTCTTATCACAGCAGCTACTACCGACAATTGATGATTTAGGTCGAGCTGCAGCTACTGAGCTTTTGGTTGTAAATTCTGCAGTTAGTAATTTAGTTAGAGAAGGAAAGACTCATCAGTTAGAATCTATAATGCAGACCAGTAAAGAAGAAGGAATGCATACTATGGATTATTCCTTACGAGATCTATATCGCTCAGGTAAGATAAGTCGTGACGAAGCATTAAGTAAAGCAATTAATATCCAGAGTTTAAAGCGAATGATTTAAGAAAATTATAATGAAGGGAGGGGAAGCTATGGCGCAGATATTTCACTATAAAGCTAGAGATAAAGATGGTGACCTTTTAGAAGGGGCTATCGAAGCTGAAACGAGAGATATAGTAGTCGACAGGCTGAAAGGAAAAGGTTACTTTGTTACTTCGATTGAAGCCGAAGAAGAAAGTAGTGATTTAGGTGAGCAATTAAAGCAGTTAAAGAAAGTAAAGTTGCAGGATTTAGCTCTTTTTTGTCGTCAATTTGCTACTATGATTAATTCCGGACTTTCGTTAGTTAGGTCATTAGATATTCTAGTCGAACAGACAGATCATCCTAAATTAAAAGATGCAATTATGTCGGTACAAGAGAATGTAGAAAGTGGTATGTCGTTATCTAAAGCTTTAGAACAGGAAAAGAAGGTCTTTCCTCAGTTATTTATCAGTATGGTAGAGGCTGGAGAAGCCGGTGGTATCTTAGATGATGTTTTGTTAGAGATGGCTGATCATTTTGAAAATGAGAATGATATGAAACAGAAAGTGATTTCAGCATTAGCTTATCCAGTAGTAATCTCTTTAGTAGCAATTGGTGTAGTGGTCTTCTTAGTAACAGTCATTCTACCTACTTTTGTTGATATCTTTGCTGGCATGGATCAGCAACTTCCTCTACCTACAAGGCTGTTATTAGGGTTTAGCAATCTATTTTCTAGTTATTGGTATGTAGTGGTTGGTTTAGTAGCAGTAACAGCATTTGGAATTTATCGTTACTATCAGACAGATAAAGGTAGGAGAAAGATAGATTGGATTCTACTAAAGACTCCGCTCTTTGGTGATTTGATTAATAAGATATCGATTGTTAGGTTTAGTAGAACCTTAGGAGTATTGATTCAGAGTGGTGTCTCTATTCTAGATGGTTTAGAGGTAGTAAGTAAGGTGGTTTCTAATAGTATAATATCTGATAAGATTAGAGAATCACGCAAGAGTATCAGTTCAGGCGATAGTATAGTAAGTCCACTTCGTCAAAGCAAAGTCTTTCCTCAGATGGTACTACAGATGATAAGAATTGGAGAAGAGACTGGTAGCTTAGATGAAATGCTTGCTAAGATTGCTCAATTTTATGATCAAGAGGTTGAGCATAAAGTAGAGAGTATGGTTTCATTAATTGAACCAGCACTGATTTTGGTTTTAGGTGTAGTGGTGGGGAGTATTGTAGTTTCTATGATGTTACCGATGTTTAATATGATGAGCGGGTTTTAGTCAGTTGATAGTTTACAGTGAAGTCTAGTAAAAATTATCAAATTTAAAGCACAAGGTTTTTCATCGACTTACATCCAGCTTTGGTTTGTAAGCTGGATGGGACAGTGTACAGTTGACAGTTAAAACCATTAAAAAGCCTTAAAAATAGGATGTTATTATATATTATAGGTTAAGTAAGATAAATTGCAGTTAATGTTTTGAACTTAACTGTAAACTGTCAACCGTTAACTGTCAACTGAAATACTGGGGGGTGATGAATAAAAAAATAAGTAACTTGTTTGACGAGATTAAATAGGAAAATTGATATTAATGGCGAAATAATAATTAAGAAGGGGGACATTAAAAATGATTAGTAAGTTAAGAGAAAGAATTTGTAATGTGGCAAAGAGAGAAGAAGGTTTTACGTTAATTGAGTTAATGATTGTTATTGCTGTGTTGGGTATTTTGGCTGGTATTGCTATTCCACGGTTTAGTGGGGTACAGGATAAGGCAAAAGATGCAAATATTACATCAGTAGCTGGTACTATTAGAAGTGCTATGGAAATGTATAGTGCTGAGAATGGCAATTATCCCAAAAAGAGTGATGTAAGTGATAATTACGATAATTTAGATGATCAGCTAGATACAGTTGAGTTACCAAATATTAGTGATGTTATGAGTGCTTTTACTTATACAGGTGATAGTGATGGTGATGGCACAAATGATGATTATAAAATTACAATAAAGAGTTCAGCAACTGGTACTACTTATACTATTGAACCAAGTGGTGTAACAGAAACACCAGCATCATAAAATTATTAATAGTAAAGAGATTCGCAAGTTAAATTTATTAATTTTAGCCTCAGCCCTCTTTTATGAGGGCCTAGGCTTTCTATAAATGAACTAATTTTATTCTAACACAAAAACAATCACAAAACATGTGACCGCCATCACAGAAATGGGTGAAAAGGTTGATTTTTTTTCAATTTACAGTATTTATCTACGGACTACTAATCGGTAGCTTTTTAAACGTAGTGATCTATCGTTTACCAAATGATGAATCAATAATTTTTCCTCGTTCACATTGTCCTAATTGTGAAACTAAATTAGGAGTAATGGATCTTATTCCAATTATTAGCTTCGTTTTTAATAAAGGAAGGTGTCGTTATTGTCAGAATAAGATCTCTTGGCAATATCCATTAGTAGAATTATTAACCGGAATCTTTTTTGCAATTTTATTTATACAATATCAATTTAGTATTAACTTTTGGATTTATACATTCTTAACTATATTATTAATAATCTGTACTTTTATTGATTATAAACATAAAATCATACCTAATAAGATTACATATTCAGGTATTATAATTGGACTTATACTTAGTATATTATTTAAGCATATTACTTTTCAATCAGCTTTATTAGGCATCTTAATTCCCGGTGGTTTTTTATTATTAGTGGCTATTATTACAAAAGGCGGTATGGGTATTGGAGATGTAAAATTTGCAGCAATGATTGGAACATATATCGGAGCAGAATATACTCTAATTGGTATTTTTATTGGTTCGCTAGTAGGTTCTGTTTTAGGATTAGGGTTAATCTGTTTGGGTCTTAAAGAGAGAAAGTCTAGGATTCCTTTTGGACCATTGATTGCGTTGGGGAATATTTTAATGTTATTGTGGGGAGAAGAGGTTGTTGGTTGGTATTTTGGGATTTAAATGTTAATTTTGATAGAAACTGAAAGTTAAGTGTAATTTAGAATAAGGTTAAGGCTTAGGTTAAGATTAAGGATTAATTGACAATGTCTATTGACACTAAAAAAGTCTAGTGTTAAAAATTTAATATTTTTTAAAAGTAGTGAGGTTATTAAAGATAATGATGAGAGCGGAAGAGAAGCGAGAATCTGGTTTTGTATTAATGGAACTGTTGGTCGTTATAAGTATTATTGGGATTTTAACTGCAGGAATTGCTTTCAGTGCTAATGATATATTACCTAATTATAGATTAAAATCACAGATTAATATCATTCTTTCTGATTTTAGAAAGGCGCAGCAGAGGGCGATTAGTGAGCAGGTTAGGTATGGGATTAGGTTTGATGATAAAAATAATAAGTATACTATTTTTAATGATGATGACGGTGATATTAAAACTAAAAATTTAGATAAAGGATTAGAGTATAGTGAGATTACGTTTGGAGGTGATAAAGAAGTTACTTTTATTCCAATAGGAACCGCTGATAATGGACATCTGACTTTAAGGAACAGTAACCATCAGAAATATGAAATAGTGGTTAGTGGGATAGGTAGAATTAGACTGGAAAAGCAGTAATAGTATTGGGGGAAATAATTATGCTCCTAAGGTATTTTTTGCAAAAGGAAGAAGGAATGAGTCTAGTAGAAGTAGTAGTAGGAATTGCAATATTATCTATCGCTTTAATTCCAATTTTAAATTACTTTGCAAATAGCACTAAGATTGTTTATCAAACAAGGCTAAGGTCTCAAGCATTAAATTTAGCGCAGGAGGCAATGGAGGGGATGAAAGCTGTAGGCTATGGTCAATTAGATACTGAAGCAATTAAATATGAAGGCAGTATTGAAGAATTTACTAGAGATGTTATTGTTAGCAACTATGATACAGGTATAAAGAAAGTAGCAGTAATAGTTTCGTGGGATAGCCAGGATGTGAAGTTACAAACCTTGATTGCGAAAAGGTGATTATGTCAACTTCTCCCACCTAATCAAAAACAAGATTAGGAAGGAACTTGTAAAAACACTATACTCAGTATAGCTTGATTACAAGTATTCGCACCTTCTTAAACGTACAAGTGGGTGATTCGCGATTAAGAAAGTAACAGGTAGGTTGACTAGATTCTACCCATCCTTACTGTAAAAACAATAAGGGTTAAGGATTACTCCTTATGCTATCTATTAAATAGCTTTCTTAGCAATATTAATACTAGCATTATAATCAGCATTTTGCAGATGTAAATTGTCGCACAAAAATCTATTTTGACTTAATCTGTGACCTTTTTCACCGCATACACAACAAGTTATTGACGTGTCCTTTGCATTAATATCTTGATATGGAATACCTTTTAAATCAGCTTTATGTTTAATCAGTTGCTTTAATTGATAGAAGGCCCAAGAGTTCTTTTCATAATTGTTAAGGGTATTGTCGTTAGTCACATTCTTTCTAACGTTCTTTAAATCTTCAAATACAATTAAAGAATTGTGTTCATCAGCTAACTCAACTATTCGATTAGCAATTTTAAAGTTTAATTCTTTACAAAGCCTGTTTTCAGTAATCAACGAAGTAGCATTACTACCAGAGGAACGAGCTTTAGCTTTGCGTTTTTGCTTATATCTCATTCGTTTAAAACGTAACTCTTTACCCGAAACACATTCTTGATGTAGAACAGTTTCTTGTTTATCAATTACACTAAAGG
>Ga0247721_100580_pt1 | contig 10505 bp, 6 predicted proteins | sample MSEWel2017_08_16_FD_189089 | JGI IMG/M metagenome (GOLD analysis project Ga0247721, IMG submission 189089) | Subsurface sediment microbial communities from gas well in West Virginia, United States - MSEEL Well Study Marcellus 3H_2017_08_16 | ecosystem: Environmental > Terrestrial > Deep subsurface...
ATATATTTTCAAATTGAAATATAATCATTTAAAAATTTTTTGCTAGTCTGCGGTAACTTAACAATAAAGTTAGTACCTACTTTATCATTACTCAAGACCTTTATTGATCCCTTATACTTTTCTATTAATCTTCTAGTAATATAAAGTCCAAATCCCCTTTCATTAATATCTTTTTGCTTAGTGCTAAAACCTAAGTTAAATATTTTTGATTGTAATTCAGTTGGAACAATAGAATAATTATTATGCACAACTATCTTAACTTCATTTTGAAGAGAAGAACTACTAAGTTGAATACATGGCTGTTCAGAATAATCTCGATCATTTAGTTCATCAAATGCATTATCAATCAAATTACTAATAATTCTAACCATCTTATGCTCTGGAATATCTGCATCACATAATGGCACCTCTAAATCAATATCTAATTTAATTCCTAATTCTCTAGCCTCAGTTACCTTAGAAACTAATAAACTATAAATAATTGGGTCTTCATCTAAATCTTCTAAATCTATTAAATTGCAATTTAATGTCGCATTAACTTCTTGTAAATATTCTAAGATTCGATCATACTTCTTCAGCTTTACCAAACCAAATAGAACTTGTAATTGATTTTTAAAATCATGCCGTTGTGCTCTTAACTGAGTAATCATCTCTTCTTTTCCTCTACGTAATAGATAACTATCTTCTGCTAATTCACCTAAATACTTAGCAGCAATAAACCCAAGTAAGATTAAACCTAATAATGCACTAGAGCTAAACCCAAATAACATTTGATAAATAATAACTGAAATACCACTTAAAATAGCAGCTACATAGGCTAAATCTTTACCATATTTCAAAGCCATTCTAAGAATATATAAACCATAAGCTATAAAGAATGGATTATCAATAGTACCTTCTAAATAAACAAAGATGCTAATTAAAATTATATCAGCTATTACTTCTAAAAATGCTAGTTTTCGATAGTCTGATTGTTCTAACTCTGAATTCTGCAATTTAAATAGAATCCATAAAGCACCAAAACTAGCTAATATCCCATTTCCTAATAAAAATATATCTTTTAAATTATATACATGTCGATTAAAAAGTGTAAAAATAAACAATACTGGAATTGCAAAAACTTTAATACCATCTATCTTTTTAATTAGGGTTTCATTACGTTGGTCTAAAATTGCAAACAAGATTACTCACCCTCTATTATTTTAAGCTCTTCTATTTACCTAATAACATTCTGTCTATCTTTCATTATAAATTTTGGGTTATTATATTTATATTAGTGACACAGTGTTATATATCCTTCTTTTTCGACAAATCATATAGAAAAAATATAATATTACCATAGAACAGAATAAATTATCCTTGATAAGGTAAAATAATAATACAATCTAAGAGCAAAGGGGGATTAACTTGCAAAACAAACCACATATCGCTTATTTCTGTATGGAATATGGAATAGATGAAGAACTACCTATTTACTCAGGAGGATTAGGTGTTTTAGCTGGAGATCATCTTAAGGCAATACATGATTTGAATTTGCCATTAATCGGTATCGGAATTTTGTGGAAACAAGACTACACTCATCAATATATTGGTGATGATGGAAGGCCATATGATACCTATCCGAACTTTGAATATGATTTCTTAAAAGACACTGGAATTACTGTTGATGTTAACGTTAGAGGCGAGAAAGTAACTTGTAAAGTCAAACTAGTAGATCAATATGGTAACGCTCCACTCTATCTTTTAGATACTAATTTCCCAGGCAGTGAACATGGATGGATAACTAGTAAACTTTATGGTGGTGGTACTGAAGAACGTATCGCTCAAGAAATAGTTTTAGGAATTGGTGGTTTACGAGCTTTAAGAAAGTTAGGAATCAAAGTTGACCGCTATCACTTCAATGAAGGACATGCTGTATTAGCAGGTATCGAGTTAATTAGAGAAAAGATGCAAAATGAAAGTTTATCATTTAAAGAAGCTAAGAAAGCTACCAAAAAAGAGATAGTCTTTACTACTCATACCCCTGTTCGTGCAGGTAATGAAGCCCATGATCATAAATTACTACAAGATATGGGAGCGTATAATAGCTTAAATTATGAACAGATGAAAGAAATCGGTAATGATCCTTTTAATATGACGATAGCCGGTTTAAGATTATCTCAAATTGCTAATGGTGTTTCTCAGTTGCATACTGAAACTACTAAAGAAATGTGGAAGGATGTATCAAACACCTCTCCTATTATTGGCATTACTAACGGAGTCCATGTTAAAACCTGGCAAGATCAAAGAATGAAAGATGCTTATGAGTCAAACCAAGACTTATGGCAACCCCATCAAGAATTAAAACAAGAACTAATAAATTTTGTTAAAGAAAAAAATGGAGCGGAGATGGATCCTGACTCTCTAATCATTGGATTTGCTAGAAGAGCTGCTCCTTATAAAAGAAGTGAACTTATCTTCCGTAATGCCGAAGCTATTGACCCACTATTAAGGGAAGGAAAAGTTCAACTTATCTTCTCCGGTAAAGCGCATCCTAATGACCAGACCGGTAAAGATATAGTGCAAAATTTAGTAAAAATGGACCAAAAATATAAAAATAGTGTAGTCTTTTTAGAGAATTATGATATGGAGATAGCCCGTAAAATGATTAAAGGATCTGATGTCTGGCTTAATAATCCAAGAAGACCATTAGAAGCCAGTGGAACCTCCGGTATGAAAGCAGCTATGAATGGTGTACTAAACTTAAGTGTAGTTGATGGGTGGTTAGCAGAAGGACCAGAACATGGAGTTAATGGTTGGTTAATTGATGAAGTACTTGGTGAAGAGTATAATCATTTAAGTGAAGATAAGTATGATTTAAAGGCACTTTATACGGTAATTTATGACGAAGTAATTCCTACCTTCTATGAAAATAGACCTAAATGGAAAGAAATGATGAAAGCAAGTATTGATATGTCTCATTGGGAATTCTCAGCCCAAAGGATGGTCAAAGAATATTACGAACGAATGTATAGCTATGGTTACCAACGTCAAGAAAAAAGTAAGATGCAAAAACCAGGCATAGAACGAGTAACCGAAGCTATTGAAGTAGTTTCACCTCCACCACATAAGAGAATTTAGAAATAATATTATGATTAAAACACAAAGGTGACCTTTTTGTGGTTATACAATATTATTATATTTAAATAATTAACCGCAAAGATAAGTAGATTATTACTATCTTTGCGGTTAAATTATATTAAAGATTATTTAATGTAGGTAAACTTAAATAAAAAGTAGGTCCCACCTCTTCTTTATTTTTAAACCACAATTTACCTTCATGTAAATTATGTACAATATGATAAGCTACTGATAGACCTAAACCAGCTCCATTAATACCTTTTGTAGAAGTAAAAGGTGCAAAAATATTATCTTTAATATCATTTGAAATAGTAGGTCCCGTATTAGAAATACTTATCAAAGCATTATTATTAACTTTACAACACTTAACAATAATCTTGCGGTCACCATCATAATTTTGTAATGCTTCAATAGCATTCTTACTTATATTAAATAATGCTCTTTCTAATAGTTCGTAATCTCCTTCTACTTTTAATATCTCCTCTGTAACTTCTATTTGAAAATCTATCTTATACTTAGAGCAATATTTAGTTAAAAATTCTTCTAAACTTTCCAATAAACCCTTTATTTTTACTTCCTTTAATACTAATTTATCCGGTTGGGTAAATTCTAATAACTGATTTAGTAAAGAATTTACCTCTGTGACCTTATCCTTAATTTTATTAAAATATAATTCAATTTCCTCGGAATTAACATTTTCTTTTTGAGCTAATAAACTTCCTAACTCTGCTGAAGATTTAGTCACCTGTAAAGGATTGCGTAATTCATGAATAATTCTAAAAGCCATCTCCCCAGTATTCTTAATTTCATTGGCTTGATATGCTTGATTAACTATTCTTGTTTTCGAATTTAAGTCAATTAAAATATCAATACCACCAACAACTTCATCATCAATTACTAAAGGAAAGGCAATAACTTGCATATAAATCTTTTCTTGACCTGTATTTAAAATCCTCATACTTTCTAATAATCTGTTCTCTTCTATAGCCTCAGACAATAATGGATCATATTCAACCGGAAAAACATTAGTAAATTTTTTACCAATTAACTCCTCACTAGAAACTTTAAACTTATTATAAGGATCAGTCACATCAACATAACAACACTTATCATCCACTATCCAAACATCCGTTATTTTAGTATTTTCATTAAAATTCATTATCTTAGTTTCTTTAAAGTTAGAATTCATAATTACTTCAATCCCCAATACCAAAACTCCAATTTCACCAGTATCTAAATTAATAGGCAGGTTACAATAAATAAGTTGATAATCATAATCTATAAATAAATTATTACGATAACCATATGTCGGCTTCCCAGTTCGTAAAGTCTCCTTTAAAGAAAGCTTATCCCAGTCAATCCCTAAATTCAAATCAGAAAGCTTCTTGCCTAATAATCCTGCTCTTGTATCTTCTAAACATTCACAGAATCTATTATTAACGGCTACTAGCCTACTCTTGTTATCCAATGCAAAAGCCACTCCAGGAAAATCATTAACTATCGTTTTAGTATCAAGATTTATCATTTCATCTTTTGTTCTGAAATTAACTTCATTATTATCTAAAGTTTCAATATTTAATGTTATCTCCTTAAACTTCCTTATATTCATAAAACTTCCTCCAAAAAATAATATTTTGCCAAAATAAATCGTTTATTAGCATCTTAGCCAATAATATACTTCATTTAATAATATTCAACAATTAGACCATTAAACCCTTTATATACATTTGATAAAATAAGACCAGCTATTTTTAAGCTGGCCTGCAAAAAGAATATAAAATATTCATTTGTAATTAATTGTTGATGCTCAAAATTCCGTGTTAATTATGCTTAAAATCTAATTATGAGATTTCCATGAATAATTACTCATCTATAATTTGTGAAATCATATCCCGAATATCTTCTACTTTACAATCAAAATTATGTCTCACCGATAGCTCAGCTAAATTCTTTAACCCTGGATGAATAGTAATCCCTGTCTCTTCTTCTAATCTATCTAAAACTTCAAACTCATCTATCTTTTCAGAAATAGCACCATCATCAATAGCAGATAACACTGTAGAACTAAATTTATAAGGACTAGCTGTAGAATTAATTATTGTCTTAGTCTTATCATCACATTTACTTAAATAATCATGATAAGCTTTAACTCCTACGGCAGTATGAGGATCTATTACATAATTATACTCTTGGTAAATTTCCTTAATCTTTTCTTCAGTCTCCTCTTCAGTAGCATACTGACCGACAAATATCTTTGCAATCTTTTCTTTAGTCTGACTATCAATTGTAAATTCATCATCTTCTCTTAATTGTTGATACCAATTATTAATCTTTTCCGAATCATGACCAGTTATCTCAAATAAGAACCTTTCTAAGTTAGAAGAAATTAAGATATCCATTGCCGGGCTAATCGTCTCCTTAAAGGAACGGTCTTTATCATAAAACCCTGTATCAAAGAAATCAGTTAAGATATTATTATCATTAGAAGCACAGATAAACTTATTAATGGGTAATCCCATCCTATAAGCATAATACCCGGCTAAAATATTACCAAAATTACCAGTTGGAACAGTAACATTAATCTTTTCGCCCGTTTCTATCTCATCTTTACTTAATAAATCTGCATAAGCAGCAAAATAATAGATAATCTGTGGCACTAATCTACCCCAATTAATAGAATTAGCTGATGAAAATTGATAACCTTTCTTTTCAATTAACTCATTAAAATCTTTATCTCCAAAAATCTCTTTAACACTACTCTGACAATCATCAAAATTACCAGCTACAGCTACTACCGAAGTATTATCCCCTCCAGTAGTAACCATCTGATGTTCTTGTACTTTACTTACACCTTGCTGAGGATAAAACACAATGATACTGATCCCATCAACATCCTTGAACCCTTCTAAAGCAGCTTTCCCTGTGTCTCCAGAAGTAGCCACTAAAATTAAGACTTCTTCTTCTAATTCCTGCTTCTCAATTGCTTGCACTAATAAATAAGGCAACAACTGCAAAGCCAAATCTTTAAAAGCAGCCGTAGGCCCATGCCACAACTCCAAAAAATAACAATTATCATTTAATCTATGTAGCGGAGTAATCTCCTCTGAAGTAAATTTATCAGTATTATAAGCACTATTAATAGCCTCTTCTAATTCCTGGTTAGTATAATCAGTTAAAAATACCGAAAGCACCTTCTTAGCAATCTCTTGATACTTCATCTCCTGCATCTCAATGATCTCTTCTTTACTAAATTGCGGAATCTCTTTTGGTACAAATAGACCCCCAGTTGGTACCATACCTAATCTAATCGCTTCTGCTGCACTAACTGCATCATAATTTCCCCTAGTACTAATATATTCCATACTACTCAATCCTTTCTACTTATCTTAGAGCTAATTATAACAAATTTACGTAAGAATTTAAAGTACTATATTAAGATATTCAATCACGTGGCCTAATTGTACTTCCACTTGGAATAAATTTATCATTAAAATCTTGTTCTTGAACCTCAGGATAAATCCTACAATTTCCGCTAATTAGTGTATTATCAGGAACTACAGTTCTCTTCCCTATTAAGTTTAAACCACCATATATAACTTCTGGCTGCTCAAAATTTTTAGTTTGAATACTACATGAGCTTATTTTAGCCTTCTTCCCAATAACTACTTCCTTATCAATAATACTTTTACAGACCATTGCTCCTGTTTTAATTTGAGTGTCATTAAATATAATTGAATCTTTAATGAATGCTCCTTTTTCAACCCTCACTCCAGAAGAAATAACTGAATTCTCTACTTCTCCATTAATAACTGCTCCATTACATATTAAACTCTGCTTTACCTTGCTGCTTGATCCAAATCTAGCCGGTGATCTCGTTATACTATTAGTATGCCACGGCCAACTTTTATCATTTAAGTCTATCCCGGCCTTAGAATTAATTAAAGCTAAATTCGTTTCCCAAAATGACTTAACTGTACCTACATCTTGCCAATATCCATTAAATTCATATGCAAAAACCTTATTATTCTTAATCATCTGTGGTATGATATGATGTCCGAAATCTGAGTTTTCTTGCGTACAAAATTCTTTTAATTTATTGACCAAAACCTCTTTATTAAAGACATAGATTCCCATTGAAGCTAAATCACTAGGTGGCTCTTTGGGTTTCTCTTTAAAATCGATAATTCTCATATCCTTATTAACATCTAAAATACCAAATTGATGGGCCTCACTTTTTGGAACCTTCTTTACTGCTATTGTTAATTCTGCTTCTTTAGCCTTATGAAAGTCTATCAACTTAGCATAATCCATCTTATAAATATGATCTCCAGATAGAATAATTACATATTCAGAGTCTATCTCTTCAATATAATTTAGATTTCGAAAAACAGCATGTGCTGTACCTTGATACCATCCACCCTTTCTACCCGTATAGGGATGCAAAATATTTACTCCACCAAACTGCCGGTCTAGATCCCAAGCCTTACCAATCCCAATATGTTCATTTAAGGACCTAGGTAAATACTGTGTTAGAACACCTACATTATAGATATGGGAATTAACACAGTTACTTAAAGCAAAATCAATAATTCTATACTTGCCACCAAAAGGTACACTCGGCTTAGCCCTATGTTTAGATAAAATATCTAGTCTACTACCTCTTCCTCCAGCCAAAATTAATGCTAAAGTCTTCATCCTATCACCCCAGTATTAAAAGTTACCAAATTTATATGACTACTCCCATCTAATCAGTCCTAATTCATGTTTATTAGTTAATTTTGATTCATTTGGTACTACCCTAAAAGTATATCTATATTCCTCTTTTACATCTGTTATAATGGAATAAAGATATAAGTTATTCTGTAATTCTTCTTTTAAATTCGTAGGTATAATAATTGCTTGCCTCTCAATATCATTAGATATTGCATATAACTCAACAGTTACATCCTTAGGAATTAAGTTGCCTAGCTTAACCTTCAATTCAAACCTTCTTTTATCTATAGTACCATTAACTTGTTTAGAAGCAATAACTTCTACTTGCTCCCAGTTTTCATATAACTTATTCTTCCAATTTGAAAACTCTTTAGCTTTACAATAATTATCTTCTTTAAATTTATTACCTCGTTTAATAGCCGGAGTATATAATTGCGTAATATATTCCTCCATCATTCGATCAGTACTATATTGATAGCCATTAGATATCATAGATTCTTTCATATAATCTATCCATAAATTAGAAAAACCCTCTTCATTAAAATCATAATATAAAGGAATTATCTCCTCTTCTAAAGTCTCATATAATGAAATACTATCAATTAAGTCTTGTTCTTTTGAATCTCTATAATCTTTTTCATCTTGACTCCCAATAACCCAACCATTCTTTTCATTGTATCCTTCACACCACCAACCATCTAAAACACTAAAGTTTAACCCACCATTAATTGCTGCTTTCTGACCACTAGTACCACTAGCCTCTAAAGGTCGTCTTGGATTATTTAACCAAAGATCTACCCCTTGAATTAATAGACGAGCTAAATGCATATCATAATCCTCTAAAAAAACTATCTTCCCTTTGAACTCTTCCGTTTGCGCTATATCATAAATCTTCTTAATTAATTCCTTACCAGCATCATCTGCTGGATGGGCCTTGCCAGCAAAGATAATCTGAACTTCTCTTCCAGTATTATTAAAAATTCTATTTAATCTCTCTAAATCCTTAAAGATTAAATCAGCCCGCTTATAAGTAACAAAACGTCGAGCAAATCCAATTGTCAAGGTATCTTTATCTAATAATCGCTTATCTTCTTGTTTCCCGTGTTTCATTAATAATTGATTATTAATGAAATTAATTAACTTAACCTTTAACCTGTAGTGTATCTGCCAAAAATCCTTAGCTGGAATAGTACGGATCCTCTCCCAAACTTTCTTTTCTGAAATTCGCTCTTGCCAATTATTTGGAAGATAGTTATTAAAAACCTCTTTCCATTCTGATGCTAACCAAGTCAAAGTATGAATCCCATTCGTAACATAAGTAATCGGATTTTCTTTGCTCGGAACCCCATCCCAAACTTCTTTCCACATCTCACTAGCAACTTGGCCATGAAGTTTACTAACCCCATTATTAAATCGTGCTAAATGTAAACCAAGAATTGTTAAACAGAAACCTTCATCCTCAGAGTCTATTTGACCTAATTGCATAAATTCTTTCTTAGTCAAACCTAATTTTTGCCAATAATCAGCAAAGTATTTCTCTTTTAAATCAATAGGAAAAGTTTCATTACCAGCAGGCACAGGAGTATGAGTAGTAAATAGAGTATTAACAGCTACCGCTTCTACTGCCTCATTAAAGCTTAATCCTTCTACCTTCATTAAATAAATAATCCTTTCTAAGCCTAAGTATGCGGAATGTCCTTCATTCATGTGCCATAATAATGGTGAATATCCCATTGCATCTAAGGCTTTAACACCACCTATACCTAAAATGATTTCTTGTGAAATACGTACTTCTTGATCTGCATAATAGAGCTGTGAAGTTAACTTCCTATCCGATTCCGTATTAATCGCTACATCTGTATCTAATAGATAGATAAGAATTCTCCCCACTTCAACTCTCCATATTTTAACCCACACCTTACGACCAACTAAGTCAAGATTAATTAATAAGTCTTTCCCCTCATTATCTTTGACAGGAGCTACTGGTAAATAATCAAAATTAAGTTTAGGATAAGATTCCTCTTGCCAACCATTCTTATTAATCTTCTGTTTGAAATAACCATGATGATACAACAATCCTACTCCTACAAATGGCAAATTAAAATCACTAGCCGTCTTACAGTAATCACCCGCCAAGACTCCTAAACCCCCAGAATATATTGGCAATGATTCATGTAAACCAAATTCAGCACAAAAATATGCAATTACTTCTCTATCATTCTCGTCTTGATTCTTTTCTTCTGTAAACCTAATACTATCCTGGTCTAAATAATCATTAAAATCATTAATAACCTGATGATACTTATTAATGAATTCCTTATCCTCCTTTAGCTCCTCTAATCTTTGACTATCAACTTTTACTAATAGCTCTACTGGATTCCTACTCACCTCTTCCCATAATTGACTATCAATTATCCTAAATAATGCTTTGGCTTCCAAATTCCAAGACCACCATAAATTATAAGCTAACCTCTCTAATCCTTCTATTTTATTTGGCAACTTAGAAGATAAAGATTCATTTACATTTATTCCCAATTATTTCACCTCTCCTTTTCATTATATTTACTAATAACTAAAACTATTACATTCAATATTTAACATACCTTCACTCATTAGTTCTTTATATATTTTCTATATTTATTAATCATTAATGGTATTATATGAGTCAAACT
>Ga0247721_100583_pt1 | contig 10491 bp, 9 predicted proteins | sample MSEWel2017_08_16_FD_189089 | JGI IMG/M metagenome (GOLD analysis project Ga0247721, IMG submission 189089) | Subsurface sediment microbial communities from gas well in West Virginia, United States - MSEEL Well Study Marcellus 3H_2017_08_16 | ecosystem: Environmental > Terrestrial > Deep subsurface...
ATTCTATTGGATGAAGTGCAGAGTATTCCGCATAAGTATTGGAAGTTAGTTAAAGTAATATTAGAAAGAATCGCTTATAAATTAGACTGTTATTTTATATTTATTACTGCTACTATGCCATTAATTTATAGTGAAGAAAAAGATGAGATTAAAGAATTAGCTGCTAATAAAGAAGACTATTTTGAATTCTTCGACCGAATTAAACTTAATTTAGCAGAGTTTAGAGAAGAAAAGACTATAGACGACTTTAAAGAATTTATTGTTCAAGAATTAGAAGATTATTCGGATAAGAACTTCTTAATTATTTTAAATACGATTAAGACTTCAGTTGAAATTTATGAATATATTGATGAATTACTAGAAGATAGAATAATAGAAGGAGAAACTATATATCTATCTACTAATATTATTCCGAAAGAGCGACAAGAAAGAATTAATAAAATAGGAGATAGTGATCAACGCCAGATTATTATTTCTACACAAATGGTAGAAGCAGGAGTTGATATTGATTTAGATAGAGTTTATCGTGATTTTGGACCGTTAGATGCTATTAATCAGACTTGTGGAAGGTGTAATCGGAACTTTAATCCTAATAAAAAGGGAATAGTGACCTTAGTTAAGCTAATTAATGAAGATCATAATGATAAAACGTATGCTAGTTATATTTATGGCAATACATTGCTTAGAAATACAGATAAATTATTATCTGAATTACCTGATATAGTAGAAGAAAAAGAATTTTTTAAGATGAATAAAAAGTATTTCAAAAGAGTTGATGATGTTAAAAGTGATGATATTTCTATAAACTTATTGGATAAAATTAAGGCATTGAAATATGAAAAAGCATTTTGGAAAGATGAAAATGGAGAAGTATTCAATTTAATTAATCAGGACTTTGAAACAGTTAATCTATTTATTGAATTGGGAGAGCAAGCACAAGAGCTTTGGAAAGAATATAAAAATATTAATGAAATGGAGATTGATGGAGTTGAAGACTATAGTAAACGCAAAGCCAAATTTGAAGAAATAAAGAAAGACTTTTTAAATTATGTAATTACTATTCCTAAGCAAGTGGCTAAAGAACAATTAGAAGATGAGCAGTTAGAAAAAACCTTTAATCTAATAGATTATTATCAATATGAAACAGTCTATGATGAGCAAATAGGTTTTAAAAGAGACAAATCCGAAGTAGATACTTTCTTTTAAAAGGAGAATCAAAAAATGCCACAAATTAAAAAAGCTATTTTAAAATTTAATATTGAAGATGACTTGTCACTACGTTATGGTCATAAACTGCGAGGTTTCTTTGCTAATAACTTCGCAGATATCTTATTTCATAATCATAAAGAAGATGGCGGATATAGATACGCTTATCCCCTAATTCAATATAAGATTATTGGCGGCCAACCAACAGTAATTGGGTTAGCTAAAGGAGCAGAATTGATAATTAATAATTTCCTAGATATAGATAGATTGACTTTAGGGGGCAAGGAATATATTCAGCCTGAAGGGAAGCTAGAAGTAATCGATGCAGAGTTAGAAGTAGTTACAGATATAGCTATGCCTAAATTTAAATATGAATTACAGTCACCGTGGCTAGGTTTAAACCAAAGAAATTATAAACGTTATTTGCGAGAAATCAAAGGTGCTGATGCTAAGGAAGCACGAAACTTCTTCAAAAAGATCTTAATTGGCAATATCTTAACCTTTGCTAAAGAAGTTGACTGGTGGATAGAAGAAGAGATAAAAGTAGTTCCAAACTTAGAAGCAGTTGATGTTAAGTTTAAAAATCAAGATATGGTCGGGTTTGTTGGTGAATTTTATTCTAATGTTTCACTACCAGAGTATATTGGCTTAGGTAAATCGACAGCCCGCGGATTTGGAACGGTATTTAAAGAGGAAATTGTTTAAATAATTGTTATTTGAGGTGTAAATATGCAATTAGTCATTAATACGTATGGTAGTTATCTTCATCGTGATAAAGGATGTTTCGAACTTAAGACTGAAGAGAAGAAGACGAAAATATCTACAAAAAAAGTAGATTCTATCTTAATCACTACTGGCGCAGCTGTCAGTAGTGATGCTATTAAATTAGCTTTAGATAATAATATCGAAATCCAATTTCTTGACCAACATGGACGTTCTGTAGGTAAGGTCTGGCATTCAAAATTAGGTAGTACTACTTATATTAGAAGGAGACAGTTGGAAATAGCTGAAACCGAAGAAGGTACTCGGTTAGTTAAAGAATTAGCACTTCGAAAAGTAAGTAACTGTATCGATCATTTATATGATTTAGGAATTAAAAGAAGTGAAAAGAAGCAGGATTATATTAATGATCTAATTGAAGGGATGGAAGAACTGAAACATAGGCTAAATAAAGTTACAGGAATTATTAATGAAGTAAGAAATAGAATCATGGGATACGAAGGAAATATAGGACGTAAATACTTTAAAGGGTTAAGCTACTTAATGCCTGATAGGTATCAATTTTCAGGAAGAAGCTTTAGACCAGCCGAAGATGAGTTTAATTGTTTATTGAATTATGGGTATGGAGTCTTATATTCTAAAGTTGAAAAAGCATGTATTATTGCTGGGTTAGACCCGTATGTTGGTATCTTACATACCGATGGCTATAATAAAAAGTCTTTTGTTTTTGATGTAATCGAACCTTATCGTCATTATATTGACCGAATAGTAATGAAGTTATTTAGCAGAAAGAAAGTACGAAAAGCTTATTTTGATGAAATCCATGGTGGTTTTACATTAAATGAAGATGGCAAGAAATTATTGATTAAAGACTTAAATGAATATTTTGATCAGCGAATTCGTTATGATGGACGTGATATAAAGGTTGAGGATACGATTCAATATGATCTGCATAAGGTTGCTAATCGGTTAATTGAGGATAAAATTTAAGCTTCGATAAGGAGAGGATATAATGTTAGTTTGGTTTGTTTACGATATTGTCGAGGATAGACCGCGAAGGAAGATCTCCGAAAAGGCTATTGAACTTGGGTTGCAAAGAGTTCAGAAATCAGTATTTTTGGGAAAGGTAGAGGAGACAACTGCCGATGAATTACTACTTTATTCGGAAGATATGATTAATGAAGAAGACGATTCTGTTTATATGTTTCCGATGTGCCAAGAGGATTTTAAGAAGATTGAAATTTTAGGACAAGCTTTTGATAAAGCTATGGCAAATGATGAGTTAAAGACTCTTTTTTTGTAGGTGATGAATATGAATGAAAGTATAAGTATTACTCCATCAGAAGTTATTGAATATATGTATTGTCCACGTTTTATATATTTTATGCTTTATTTAAAGATTCCTCAACGAGAAGACCAGCGATATAAGGTGCAACGGGGAAGAGAAGTTCATAAAAAGAAATCTCGTATCAACAAGAAGTACTTACGAAAGAAGATAGGAGTTAAAGAGAAGCTAATTGAGCAAAAATTAAGTTCTGAGAAATATAATATTTATGGCATAATAGATGAAATATTATTTTTAGAAGATGGGACAGCAGCTTCACTAGATTATAAGTTTGCTAAAGATAAGGGAAGATTATATAATACATACAAATACCAAGCAGTTATGTATAGCATGCTAATTGCTGATAATTATGATGTAGAAGTAAATAGGGCTTTTTTGGTTTACGTAAGAAGCAAAAATAAATTAAAAGAGATTTCGATAACTGAAGATGATTTTCAAACGGTAAAGCAAATATTGCAGGAGATAATACAAATAATAGATAAAGGGCACTACCCCAGCGCAACATCTTATAAGAGAAGGTGTAGAGACTGTTGTTATCGAAATATATGTATTAAATAATGGATAAAATATGCAGGAGAATAGGGTTGTTTTAGTTAATATATAATATAGAACAAGTGATTCTGAGGCAAAATTATTGGTGCATAAATATACGGACCTTGAAAAACGCTATAATATCAGTGCTTAATAGCAAAGGCAAATCCGCGGCATTTTGCTCAAAAGAGACCCAAATGTATAGATATACGATCTAAAATAGGCGACTTTCTTTCTAGGCAAATGCCGATGAACCTTGATATGAAGACAAGCTTGGTAAAAAACGGGTTATAGAGATACTTCCATTAGAACAAGGATTGAAACTTCCATTGATTGCTTTGTCTAATAACGTCTTATCAGGTTATAGAGATACTTCCATTAGAACAAGGATTGAAACAATTATATCATATAGAAGAAAATGCTTTCAAGAAATAGTTATAGAGATACTTCCATTAGAACAAGGATTGAAACCTAGCTTTAAATCTCAAAGGATTTCTGCTGATAAAATAGTTATAGAGATACTTCCATTAGAACAAGGATTGAAACATATTAAAATACCTACTCCTAGTGAATTTTGGGTTGAGAGTTATAGAGATACTTCCATTAGAACAAGGATTGAAACAATAAAGAAAAGCTGACAACCTCAGATAGCAATGTTATAGAGATACTTCCATTAGAACAAGGATTGAAACATTTTAACTATCTTTAATTATACCATATTGGAGGGGTTATAGAGATACTTCCATTAGAACAAGGATTGAAACCCTTGCGACGGCCTTGCTGCTATTATGGTATAGCCTCGTTATAGAGATACTTCCATTAGAACAAGGATTGAAACGCATCACCTTCTGCTTTTCTAATAGTATCAACTAAATCGTTATAGAGATACTTCCATTAGAACAAGGATTGAAACAGTAAGCTATGAATTTTTTGCAATAAATCCATTCCAAGTTATAGAGATACTTCCATTAGAACAAGGATTGAAACTATTCAGTTGAAGACACTTATGGCACTGATTACTAAAGTTATAGAGATACTTCCATTAGAACAAGGATTGAAACGTACTTTCTTTAGGGCCCTCTGTAATCCCCGGCGCATCGTTATAGAGATACTTCCATTAGAACAAGGATTGAAACTCAAAGAAACTATAGATAAGATTAAGAAACAGACTTGTTATAGAGATACTTCCATTAGAACAAGGATTGAAACTATTCTGCAAATAACTTTTGCTTCTGTTCCTGGTGTTATAGAGATACTTCCATTAGAACAAGGATTGAAACACCCAAAAAGAAGTAGCGGATGAAATAGGTATGACTAAGTTATAGAGATACTTCCATTAGAACAAGGATTGAAACTATTAATGGTCCTGCTCCTGGTGGAGGTACTGCTAAATGGTTATAGAGATACTTCCATTAGAACAAGGATTGAAACGTAATATGACTAAATTAAGGAGGTGGTTTTAATTAAGTTATAGAGATACTTCCATTAGAACAAGGATTGAAACCTTTTGAAAGCATCGACTAAATTTTGCTTATTCCTTAGTTATAGAGATACTTCCATTAGAACAAGGATTGAAACTCGAACATTCTTTTGGCTAGGTCTGTCTTTCCTATTAGTTATAGAGATACTTCCATTAGAACAAGGATTGAAACTAAAAATTATTACAACACTAGAGCAAGACGAATAGGTTATAGAGATACTTCCATTAGAACAAGGATTGAAACTTATCACTACTTGCTGCTGGTCGATTTGCTAATGTATGTTATAGAGATACTTCCATTAGAACAAGGATTGAAACACAGTGTAACATTATCAGACTTATATTTTGTAGACCATTGTTATAGAGATACTTCCATTAGAACAAGGATTGAAACATATCAGTCTGTGCTGCTTGCCATAACAAAGAACATGTTATAGAGATACTTCCATTAGAACAAGGATTGAAACATATTATTGCTTGCATCAGTTGTACTTGCAGTATAGGTTATAGAGATACTTCCATTAGAACAAGGATTGAAACGCAGATAAATGGTATGAAAATATCAACAGCAAAGAGTTATAGAGATACTTCCATTAGAACAAGGATTGAAACTAAGGAGTTTTAAGACCAGTTATCCCCTCGTCATTTAGTTATAGAGATACTTCCATTAGAACAAGGATTGAAACCAATTTAGATGCTGAAAAGAAATTCCTGGGATGCTTAGTTATAGAGATACTTCCATTAGAACAAGGATTGAAACGCAGATAAATGGTATGAAAATATCAACAGCAAAGAGTTATAGAGATACTTCCATTAGAACAAGGATTGAAACCCTCTTAACTTAAGAAATGCAGTTTCTATCATTCAAGTTATAGAGATACTTCCATTAGAACAAGGATTGAAACCTTTAGTAAGATGCTTCTTAGGATCAAAGCTCATTGTTATAGAGATACTTCCATTAGAACAAGGATTGAAACAAAGTATAACAGAAGCGATAGTAGAAAAGAATCGTAGTTATAGAGATACTTCCATTAGAACAAGGATTGAAACAGAAAGAAGATACTGACCTGTACAAATTATCTGCTTAGTTATAGAGATACTTCCATTAGAACAAGGATTGAAACAAAGATTATTTAGATAGTGATGTAGCTCCAATAGGTTATAGAGATACTTCCATTAGAACAAGGATTGAAACATGGTAATGAAGAAACATTGCCATCTGAACTTGAAGAGTTATAGAGATACTTCCATTAGAACAAGGATTGAAACTCTTCTTGACCTTCATCTTTTCCATCCATTATCTTGTTATAGAGATACTTCCATTAGAACAAGGATTGAAACATCTTCACGTAACCTTTCCTGAATTATTTTTTTATGTTATAGAGATACTTCCATTAGAACAAGGATTGAAACTCTTCTAATTATATTGTACCAATATTTAGGTGTAACATGTTATAGAGATACTTCCATTAGAACAAGGATTGAAACTATGAATAAGAAAGCTGAATCAGATGGTTGTGATCTACGTTATAGAGATACTTCCATTAGAACAAGGATTGAAACATCAAGTATTGACTCTAATACAACATAATTAGTGATAGTTATAGAGATACTTCCATTAGAACAAGGATTGAAACATCCAATTTCTAAAGTTAAATCAAATTTACCTAATATAGTTATAGAGATACTTCCATTAGAACAAGGATTGAAACTTAATCTATAATATCTATAGTATATTTTTCTTTTGAAAGTTATAGAGATACTTCCATTAGAACAAGGATTGAAACTCTGTGCTTGAGGAAGAAACTAAAGAGGAGGTGGAGTTATAGAGATACTTCCATTAGAACAAGGATTGAAACTACATTTTATCACCTCCTTATTATTGGTTTAATATCATGTTATAGAGATACTTCCATTAGAACAAGGATTGAAACTTCAATATTCCACCTTTTGTCCTAGCACCAGTTGAAGTTATAGAGATACTTCCATTAGAACAAGGATTGAAACCTAAAAGTTTTAAGTCTTGATACAGACAATGATGTTATAGAGATACTTCCATTAGAACAAGGATTGAAACAGCAATGAACATGAACAAAGATTTGGTTTTGATGTTGAAGTTATAGAGATACTTCCATTAGAACAAGGATTGAAACCACTCGTGTTTCTACCCACCACCAGGTGGATAAAGATGTTATAGAGATACTTCCATTAGAACAAGGATTGAAACAATATTAATTGTCCAGTTTTTATCATCCATTTTGTTAAGTTATAGAGATACTTCCATTAGAACAAGGATTGAAACATTATACCATATTGGAGGGTGATTATCAATGAAAAATGTTATAGAGATACTTCCATTAGAACAAGGATTGAAACTCAAAATTGTAATGCTCTCCTTCGTCCATCATTGTTATAGAGATACTTCCATTAGAACAAGGATTGAAACATATCTCAATTACATCATCGGTAATATCGATTCCTGTTATAGAGATACTTCCATTAGAACAAGGATTGAAACGCTACAGCTCTTACCTGGACAACTGGAACTGCTAGTTATAGAGATACTTCCATTAGAACAAGGATTGAAACTTTTAGACCAGAGGATAAACCTAATCGAGAAACTTTGTTATAGAGATACTTCCATTAGAACAAGGATTGAAACTGAGTATTCCTGTGCTTGTAGAAAAGGAAAAGGAACTGTTATAGAGATACTTCCATTAGAACAAGGATTGAAACTTGCACTTAGAAGCTATATCTTCATATTGATGAGTCTGTTATAGAGATACTTCCATTAGAACAAGGATTGAAACTACCTTCATCTATCATGCTATCGCCTGCAACTTCAAGGTTATAGAGATACTTCCATTAGAACAAGGATTGAAACGCTAATATGGTTAATTCGGTTCCAACCGCTGAGAACGGTTATAGAGATACTTCCATTAGAACAAGGATTGAAACTAAGATGGAACATTGTATAATTAAATGCACAGGATAAGTTATAGAGATACTTCCATTAGAACAAGGATTGAAACAAAATGTGTTGACAAAATGGCAACAGTATACTATAGTTATAGAGATACTTCCATTAGAACAAGGATTGAAACTTTAATTCTTGAAACCTATCATTATCTCTAATTACTTCGTTATAGAGATACTTCCATTAGAACAAGGATTGAAACCCTAAGGTAATCTCTACTTCTCCTAACTCTTCTACTTTGTTATAGAGATACTTCCATTAGAACAAGGATTGAAACTTAGTAATGAATATCAAAAATATTTAAACTGATACAGTTATAGAGATACTTCCATTAGAACAAGGATTGAAACATTAAAAAGCGAGATATTATAGCAGCTGCATTGGAGTGGTTATAGAGATACTTCCATTAGAACAAGGATTGAAACCTATCTGTGTCGCTTGTCCCATTACATAATAAAATCAGTTATAGAGATACTTCCATTAGAACAAGGATTGAAACTAAGACTAAATAATCATTATTGAATATAATTTTATAGTTATAGAGATACTTCCATTAGAACAAGGATTGAAACTATAAAGAAAGAGGATTAGAATGGCATAAAAACAATGTTATAGAGATACTTCCATTAGAACAAGGATTGAAACTCTAATGCATTTTCATTCAAAGCTTCCTCTTCAGTTATAGAGATACTTCCATTAGAACAAGGATTGAAACGACTCACTACTAGCACCCCTCTCTAAAGCTAAACCTCGTTATAGAGATACTTCCATTAGAACAAGGATTGAAACATTAACATATATTAATATTATACCATATTGAGGAGGTTGTTATAGAGATACTTCCATTAGAACAAGGATTGAAACACTTATAAATTAATTATATCACATCGAGGAGGGTATGTTATAGAGATACTTCCATTAGAACAAGGATTGAAACTAAAAATTAAAAGTATTAGAGATGATTAAGGAGCACGTTATAGAGATACTTCCATTAGAACAAGGATTGAAACTTCTCAAATTGTACTACCGGACTATGACTACCTCCTCGTTATAGAGATACTTCCATTAGAACAAGGATTGAAACTTCAATATGATACAGAGTCTCAAAGAGGAAATGACAGTTATAGAGATACTTCCATTAGAACAAGGATTGAAACCATCACACCCACATTTTTTGCACTTTTTAGGTGCTTGTTATAGAGATACTTCCATTAGAACAAGGATTGAAACTCCAAATCATCCCAATATAATATTACCTCCATAAATAGTTATAGAGATACTTCCATTAGAACAAGGATTGAAACATTTTTCTGTTGAAGTAAAAGGTGAGAACGCAATCGGTTATAGAGATACTTCCATTAGAACAAGGATTGAAACTTAAAAGCATTAACTAGTCCAGTAATGGTTTTGGCTGGTTATAGAGATACTTCCATTAGAACAAGGATTGAAACTAACATTCTAATAAATACTTGCAGACAATTATTTCCTTGTTATAGAGATACTTCCATTAGAACAAGGATTGAAACGCCCTGCCTTTAACCTGGTGATGCCAACGAGAATTAAGTTATAGAGATACTTCCATTAGAACAAGGATTGAAACACATTTTGCTCTGCTTTTCTGCTTCATCAAAGTTATCGTTATAGAGATACTTCCATTAGAACAAGGATTGAAACTTGACTTTGCACATATGCGAGGAGGAACTTGGTCAGAGTTATAGAGATACTTCCATTAGAACAAGGATTGAAACAACATTATCAATTTCATTTTTAACCATTTTCTTAATATGTTATAGAGATACTTCCATTAGAACAAGGATTGAAACAGGAATGCAGTTTCAATTATTCAACCTCAATGGACCTGTTATAGAGATACTTCCATTAGAACAAGGATTGAAACCTAATGAATATAGAATTAATAATTGTAAAAATATAGAAGTTATAGAGATACTTCCATTAGAACAAGGATTGAAACATCTATGCCATTGGCCTCTTTGGGAGTCGATAATTTCAGTTATAGAGATACTTCCATTAGAACAAGGATTGAAACATTCTTCAATCAACTTTTGTGGACCAAACTTTTCGGTTATAGAGATACTTCCATTAGAACAAGGACGGCTTAACCCCCTAATAATGGAGAATATCTTTGTTATACTCAGTCATTCGCAGTTTTTCAATTTATGCAATAAAGGCTTCAGGCTCAATTTCTTTATTACTGATAGCTTTATAATAATT
>Ga0247721_100584_pt1 | contig 10471 bp, 4 predicted proteins | sample MSEWel2017_08_16_FD_189089 | JGI IMG/M metagenome (GOLD analysis project Ga0247721, IMG submission 189089) | Subsurface sediment microbial communities from gas well in West Virginia, United States - MSEEL Well Study Marcellus 3H_2017_08_16 | ecosystem: Environmental > Terrestrial > Deep subsurface...
AAGATAGTATTCTACGTTCAGACTTAAGTTTAGTTAAAGAAGAAGAGATAGATGTAATGAAAAGAAGACGCAAGCGACTAATCAAAGGAAAAAGTTTTAGAGCTGAGGTTAAGAAAGTTAATCAAGATTACACAGCCCAAGTAGAATTTCTTGATATCGAAGATGACTATAATCCACTTAAAGCCTTTCGTTTTCCAATAGATAAATTCTATACCGATGCTTACTTTGCACCAGAGGTAGGTGATGTAGTAGATATCTACTTCAAAAGCAAGAATGAGAAATACGCCACCTCAAAGAGTAGTAACACCGATAATGACAAGAAGATAGATCATGACCCAGCGGATAAGTTAATCAAGACTCCTGGTGGATTTCAACTCTTACTCAATAACCAAGAGATTCTATTAGCAGGCAAAGATAAGAAAGCTATTCTCCATCTAATGGAAGAAGAACTTAATTTAGGAGTAATGAATGGCGGTGGACTAGAAATGACTAAAGATAGAGTTAGAATCGGTAACCAAAAAGGCCAAGGAATCATCGATGATGAAAAGACAGAGTTAAGCTTTGGCAAAAGGCGATTAAAGATAAGTAAAGGTGGGATTAGTCTTTCGTGATGATGTAATTAATGGAGTAGCATGAATTAATAATAAAGGAATGATTCACTCTTATATCCAATTATTTGATATAAGAGGTAAAAATTATAGAGGTGACTACTAACATGAGCAAAGCAGATTATCTTAAATCATTAAGTCTTTTACATATTTTTGAACGACTACAGCGAGGCGAAGTGATTAGGACTAAAGAAGAGATGGAGCGATTTAATGTAAGTCGGAAGACGATTCAAAGATATATTGGTAGTCTACGTGAGTATTTAGCTGAATTTTCTACTTATGATTTTTCAGCAAAGATAATTTATGATCAAAAGAAACAAGGATATGTTTTAATTAGAGAAGAAGATAGCTGGTTAAGTAAGAAAGAGATTTTAGTATTAGCGAAAGTTCTTTTAGAGAGCAGAGCATTTACTAATGGAGAGATGGATGATTTATTAGACAAGCTTATCTTGCAAGCGGAACCGGAAAAACAAGAACAGATTACAGAGGTAATTAGTAATGAAAGGTTTCATTATACACCGGTGAAGCATAATCAATCATTAATTGAGATAATTTGGGATTTAAGCGAATCGGTTCGCAAACAGCAGGTGGTTGAAATAACTTATAAAAGTTTAAATAAGTCTCAACCTACTAAATATAGAGTTAAACCGGTCAGTATTATCTTTTCTGATTTTTATTTTTATTTAATTGCTTATATGTGTGACCGGGACTTTGATCACCCAACGGTATTTAGAGTGGATAGAATTAATAATTATACAGAAGATGATGAGAACTTTAACATGCCTTATTTAGAACGTTTTAAGCCAGGTGAGTTTAGAAAGCGGGTTCAGTTTATGTTTAATGGTGAGTTGTCAAGAATAAAGTTTAAGTATTATAGTAAGAATATAGAGCATATTTTAGACAGATTGCCGACAGCAGAAGTTATAGAAGAAACAGAAGATGGCTATATAATTAAAGCTGAGGTTTATAGTGAATTTGGATTAAGGATTTGGTTATTATCCCAAGGTAAGAGTATTGAAGTCTTAAAGCCAGAAAGTTTACGCCAACAGATGGAGGAACTGATTGAGGGAATGCTGGAGGTTTATAGATAATTTTTTGATGGGACAGATATTGTCGTATGGGATATGGTAGTATTAAGATAGATAACAGATTACAGTTATTAAAAAAGTGATTGGACACAGACTGACACAGACAAAGCACAGACTAAAGATAAGAATTATTTAATTACTGTGTCAAAGGAGGGATTAAATTTGTCTAAAAGATTAATCTATAGTGATCTTAATTCATTGAATCAGATAGGGTTAGAATATTATTTAAACTATGAGGATTTATTATATATTATTCCTTATCATGAGATGAAAGCTACTATGCGTGAGGAGATATGGCAGTCGGAGGATGGTCAGGCTGTGATATTGCAAAATATATTATTTATTGACCAGTTATTTAAAGATCTTTATTATAAAGTTGATGGACGACGTGAGATTATTGGTAATGATCAGTTGAAGTATATCTTATTGGAGTTATTAGAAGAAGAGGATTATGAATTCTTTGATGAAAGTTCTGCGGATTATATTATAGAGTTTATTGATGAAATTGATGCGGAGTTAATTGATTTAGAGGAACGGATAACCGAAAGAAAGATCTTAGTTGAAGTAAGAGATATTTATTATGCCCTAAAAGATAGATTGGAAGAGTTAGGTTTTATAACTAAATGGCAGAGTTATCAACTCTTAATTAATGAGTTAACGCAAGCTGATTTTAGATATCTTTATCCAGAAGTTAAGAATATATTCTTCGATAGAGTCTATATCCTTAGGCCGGCGGAGTTGGAGTTAATTTTAATCTTAGCTGATTGGGTGGAGGATACTACTATTCTGCTAGATTATAATCTTGACAAAAAGAAGTTATTTAGTAATTTAGATTCATTATTTGAGGAATTTAAGAAGGCTGATTTTGTTGTTGAAGATTATACAGAGAAGGATAATGGGTTAATTAAAAGCCTATTTAGTAATGAAGTGTTAGTTGAGGAAGAGAAGTATTGTTGGCAGGATGAGTTTGAAAAGGAACTAAGAGTGATTGATCTTCCTGATTCAGTGCAGGAGTTAGAAGTTATTGCTAAAAAGATTAGGGAGTTAGCTAAGGAAGGAGAGAATCTATCTAGAATTGGAATTGCTTTTTCTTCTCCTAGTAATTATCGTCCTCATTTAGATAGAATTTTTACTAAATACAAGGTACCTTATAGACGAAAAACCCCGATGCCTTTAATTTCGGTGTCATTAATCAAAGAGTTAGTGGGGGTATTGAATATATTGGCTGGGGATTTTGATGACCAAGATTTTCTAGCTTTGGTTAGTGCAGAATTCTTGAGTTTAGACTGTACTTCTTTGTTAGATAAGTTAGATCACATCTTAGGAGAAGTTAGGTTTGAGGCTAACGGATGGCCTTTAGTTAGATTAATAGAAGATAAGGTAAAAGTTATAGAAGATGATGAATTATTAGTGATTATAGATTTTATTAAGAAGAATTTAAAATGGAATTTAGGTGAAAAGGTAACTTTTAAAGCTTTTATTAGTAAGTTTATTGGTCTATTGAATAAATTTGAACTTGCTGATAAACTAGATGAATTTGAAGACGGTAGTGAAGTGATGGCTGTTTGGAATGAGTTTAAGAATATTACTGCTAAATTAAATAAGATAGCTAATGAGAAGAAATCTTTAAAAGATTGGATAAAGCTGCTAAAGTTAGCTATTCGGGAAGCAAATTATAACTTTGATCAAGGACAAGGCGTAGAGATAACCGGTAAGATAGAGCTAAGAAGTGGAGATTATGATTATATATTCTTAGCTGGGATGAGCCATGATCTTTATCCAACGGTAAGTCAAAATCCATTAGATAGATACTTTAAAGAGTTAGGAATGGAGTTAACAAGTGACCAAGTTTTAGATAGATACTTATTTGTTGATCATCTCTTAGGCGCTAAGAAAGGAATATTCATTACTTATGCAAAATCTGCAAGCGAAGAACAGGCTTTAGCCAGTTCTTGTATTGAAGAGTTAAAACGAGTAGTTAAATTAAAGAAGATGGAAGTAGAAGATAATCTTTATTCAATCAACGAGTTACAACAGAGTTTAGGTTTAAAGTTGAAAGTTGGAAAAGAATATACGAACTATACTCAAGGTGATGACTATCATTGGCAAGAAAATTTATTGACTAAATTTAGGTTACTTAAGGATCGGAATAGAGATGAATTTGCAGTTTATAATGGAAAGATAGAAGATGAAAGTAACCTTGATTGGTTGGAAGAGAAGTTTGACGACGACTATGTCTATTCTGCTGATTTATTAGGTAGTTATGCTAATTGTCCTTTTAGATTCTTGTTTGAAAAGATCTTTAAGTTGAGCAGTATTGATCTTTCCGAAGAGATTCTGCCTTTTGAACGGGGTAGATTTTTACATAAGATTATGGAGAAGTTTTATAGTAAGTTTAGTGCTGGTAAGGTTACGGAAGATAATCAGGAAGAGGCAGCACAAGTATTATTAACAGTGACCCAAGAGGTATTGGCTGAGTACCCACTATTTGAAGAAAGCTTTTACTGGCAGACGGAAGGAAAGAGATACTTACAAGATGATGATTTAGGGATCGGTTTGGAGAAAATTTTAGCTTTCGAAAGGGATAGTACGATAAAGAGTAATAAGAAAACTAATCATTTTACCGTTAGGGAGGTTGAATGGGAATTTGATGGATTAGAGTTAGTTGATAATCATAAATTTAGAGGTCGGATTGATCGTATCAATTATCATAATGAAGGTTGGATAGGAGTAATCGATTATAAGACTGGGAGCATAAATAATCCGGTTCAGATGCCGCTCTATATTATGGCTGCCAGGGAAGAGTTTGAGGAAGACATAGTCCATGGTGGTTACTATATCTTAGATCCAGGTAAGGGGTTGGATTATAAGAAGGTAAAGGTTACTAATGAGATGTATAAAAGCAGTACAAAGGCTACAGGTAGGTTTAATGAATGTTTAGAGGAAGCTAAAGAAAATATTAAAGAATATATTATTAATATCAAGGCTGGTAATTTTAAATTAGGTGATGGTGATAACGGTTGTAGCTATTGTCAATGTAAGTTTATCTGTCGAAAGGAGGAGGCTTAATGACTAAGGAAGCGATTGAGATTAGAGGAATGAAGTTTACTCCTGACCAGGCACGAGCAGTAAAGACTTTAGATCAGAATCTAACGATTAACGCTGGAGCTGGAAGTGGTAAGACTCGGGTATTGACTGAGCGTTATTTGGAGATTCTGTTAACTTCACAGGAACAGGGAGGGTTAATGTATAAAGAGGATGCTTTAGATAGAATAGTAGCAATTACTTTTACTAAGAAAGCAGCCGCAGAGATGAAGGATCGGATTAGGGAGAGATTAACAGAGTATTTGGTTAATAACTTAATCGATTCTAAAGAGAACCAAGAAGAACGAGATTGGGTCTTTAAGCTATTAGATAACTTATCTAAGGCTAAGATTTCGACTATCCATTCCTTTTGTAGTGATATTATTCGTAATAACTTATTTGAGTTAGGGATTAAGGCTGATTTTAGTATTATGGAAGGCTTGGAAGAGAAAGAGTTACAAGATGAAGCGATTAGTACGGTGCTCGAAGAGATTATTAATGAGCCAGAAGATAGATTATATAAAGAATTAGAAGAGGTCACTTATTTGTATGGTAAACGGAAGTTATTTAAGATGTTAAAAGAAATGTTAGATAATAGAGAGGGAATAGAGAATTTCTTAGCTGAAAATAAATCTAAGGACCTGCATAAGGTAATTAATAAGACAGTATATGATCAGAATTTAAAGGGAATTGGGGATTATTTAAATGATCAGGAATTGAATGAAGTGATGAAAGAACTTGAAGGTTTTATTTCTAAGAATGAGTCCCGAGGAGTCAAAGTAATTAAAGGTATATTAAATGACTATCCAGAGTTAATTAGTGCTTTGAATTTATATCGAGAAAGTGGGAAGCAGGAAGCTGAGAATGAATTACTAAACCTTCATTTTAAATTCTTAAACTATTTTTATGATTTTGATAAAGATAAGGAAGTAAAGATTGGTCGGGCTATGGTAGCTGCTGATTGGGAAGGCGGTAATGAGGTTAAGAAGGCTGCTTATAGAAATTTTGAGACTATAAAGGAGATTATTTTTGATAAAGTGCCGACTGTTAAGGATAAGCCGTTAATAATTAGTGATGAACGCCCGGCAGAAATATTAGAAATTTTATTAAGACTACATAAGCAAGTAGCTAAGAGATATGAAGATTTAAAAGAGCGAGAAGGTTACTTAGATTATTTAGATTTAGAGAAGAGGGTAGTTTCTGCCTTTAGTAATAATTACGACTTAGTAGAAAGGTTAAGAAAACAGATTGACTTTATTATGGTTGATGAATTTCAAGATACTAACCAGACTCAATGGGATATTATTAGACCTTTAGTTACGCAGGATAATGATTATAAGCAGCTAGAAGAGGGTAAACTATTTATAGTTGGTGATCCAAAGCAGTCTATCTACGGCTTTAGACGGGCTGATGTGAGGATTTTTAATGAGGTTACTCGACAGATTACAGATAATAATATAGATAATGAGAAGTTAGTTAAGTTAAAGAAGAACTTTCGGTCTAATAAAGAGATTATTGATTTTATTAATTATCTCTTTAGTGATATCTTTCCTAGGGATGATGAGGAAGCTAATGATTATGATGTAAAGTATCAAGATTTAACTTTTGGTCGTAATAATAAGTATGAAGCTAAAGTTGATAGAGATCCGGACTCACATATTGAATTACTTCTTACTCAGTATTTTAATGATGATGAATATAGTAGTGCTGAATACGAAGCAGAATTGATAGCTAATAAGATAGAATGGTTGGTAGAGGAGTCTGATAAGCAGATATTTAAAGGTGATAGTCTTAATTCAGTTGATTATGGTGACATAGCTATCTTGATGCGGAGTAGAACTAGGCTTAAAGATTATGAGGAAGCTTTAGAGAAGTCCAACATTCCTTATCGGACTGTGCAGGGGAAGGGCTTTTATCAGCGACAAGAGATCTATGATATCTATTTAGTATTGAAAGCATTGATCTATCCGGAAAATGAAATAAATACTTTTGGTCTATTTCGGTCCCCACTCTTTGCTCTGAGTGATGATCAGTTATTTAAATTGATGATTGGCAATGTTGATGACGATAGTTCTTTATTGGAAAGAATATTTACTAATCATCCGCAAATTAAAGCTAAATTTGATAAGTGGCAACGGTTAAAGGAAGAGATAAGCATAGATCGTCTAGTCGATACTATTTTAACTGATTGTGGTGCTTATATGACTTACCTAGCGGGGACTAGTGGTGAACAGAGGTTAGCTAACTTTAAGAAGTTAATCGAAGCGGCTGCAAGCTTTACTCAAGATCAAGGAAATAATCTTTATCTCTTCTTAGAACGATTAGCGAGTTTAATGGAAGAAGAGGATAAGGAAGGCGATGGCGAAGTAGAAGTTGAGGCTGGTAATTATGTCAGATTAATGACGGTCCATGCTTCGAAAGGTAAGGAATTTCCAGTAGTCTTTTTGGCTGATTTAAATAATGCTGGTAACTCAAGATTAGGAGATTTGGTCTGTGATGAAGTTAATGGACGAGAGCAGGTAGGATTTACTTACTATAATGAAGTTTTAGAGCGTGATAAGACCAGTAGCTACGGGATAATAAAAGATAATCTATTACTCAAGGATAAGATGGAAGGTAAACGAGTCTTTTATGTAGCAGCGACTAGAACTGAAGAGATGCTCTTTTTATCCGGAGATGTTAGGATTAAAAATGATGGAGGTATTACTCTAAATCATAGCTTAAAGTGGTTGATGCAGGGATTAGGCTATGAAGAAGAGGATTTAGTAGAGTTTTTGGAGAGTGAAGAAGAGTATAAAATTGAAGAAATAGATGGAGAGTATGACAAGTTTAATCTTAAAATATCTAAGAATCCACGTCAGATAACTGAAATTGAAAAGGAGGAAGAGTTTGAAGAAGTTAAAGAAGAATTAGCGGTAGAGATTGAACCGGATGAATTTAAGCTAGACCCGAAAGTAGTATTTCCTTCGTCTTTGGCTGAGGAAGAGTCGTATCATAATAAGACGGTTAAAGACGAAGTGGCAGTAACGAAGGAGACAAATAATAAGCTAAATGAGATTGAACTTTCATTTTTAAAGGAGAAAGAGGCTACTCTAAAAGGGACTTTGGTTCACGAAGCGATTGAGTTATTATCGACAGGGAATGAGTTAGATAGGGATTATCTATTTAATTGTCATCTTGAATATACAGAGTATCCAGGTTTGCGAGCTAACGTAGAGGAAGTTATTGATAAAGTAGAAGAGTGTCCGGAATTTAACGAAATATTAGAGAGTGAATGTAGACCAGAAGTTGAGTTCTATTATAAACGCGAAGGACAGCCGATTAGTGGTTCTATTGACTTACTTTTTAAAGATGAAAATGACAACTGGGCAGTCGTAGATTGGAAGACAAATCGAATTGATGATATGGATTATGTGGAGCAGTTAGTTGAGAAGTACCGACGACAGATTGAAGTTTATCAAGAGGTAGTGCAGGAGATGACTGGACAGGATGAAGTGAAGGGGTATCTTTATTTTACTGAGGCTGATGAGGGTGAAAGGTTGGTTGAGGTGGTTAATAGTTTACAGTTGACAGTGAAGCCCAGAAAAGAGCTTCCGAATTAGAAGCAGAGTCTATCATAGGCTTGCGACCAGCCTTGATTTTTAGGCTGGACGAGACAGTGAAGCCCAGAAAAGAGTTTTCGAATTAAAAGCAGAGTTTAGACAAGATATGGAGTTGATTTGTGAGATGCGACAGTTATTGTCTCAGGGATTATGGTATTATAAATACATAATACTATTGAAATAAGTTTCTGAATTAGATAAAATTAAGGTAGCATAATAAGATAATTACATAATTAATGCTTAACTTTATTAATTATGCGAGTTTCTTATTGTAATAAGTTATTTTTTGAACAAGTTTTAATTTAAATCAATAAAAGGAGAGATGTAAAGATGAATAAGGTTATTTTAATTGGAAGACTTGGACAAGACCCGGAGTTGAGGTATACTCCAAATGGAGTGGCGGTTTGTAACTTTAGCATTGCTGTGCAGCGACCGTTTACTAATCAACAAGGAGAGCGAGATGTTGATTGGGTTGATATCGTAGTTTGGAGAAAGCAGGCAGAGAATTGTGCTAATTACTTAGCTAAAGGAAGACAGGTTGCGGTTGAGGGTCGATTACAGGTTAGAAGTTATGAAACTGACGAAGGACAGCGCCGTAGAGTTACGGAAGTCGTAGCTAATAATGTGCAGTTCTTAGGTTCTAGACAAGGTAATGGCGGAGGAAACAATCAAGGTCAGGTGGCTAATGATAATCAAGGTCAAGGTGGTAAAGAAGATATCGATGTGCCGTTTTAGTAATGGAAGATAGTTGAGATATAATAATCTACTGGTCTTACAGATTTAATGTGAGGTCAGTAGATTATATTTTATCAATGGAGGGTTAACATTGAAGGAATTAGAATTATTTATTAATCTAGCTAGTAAAGAAGAGATTACTAAAATTATAAAAGCAAAAGGGGTAGAGGTCAGAGGTTTTACTAATAACTTTCGTAAGGCTCCAACGGCATTTTTAAAAAATTCGTTGAAACAGTTCTTAGCTAAGAGTGGAGGCAAGAATTTTCGTAGATTAATTAATGAAGATATTGGTAGTAATGCTAAAAAGTATCAAGGTTATGATTATAAAAATTTTATTTATGAGATGATTAAGAATCAAGATGCAATACCGGACAATGTAGCTTTTGGAATGTTTTTATATTTATATCCTAATAGAGTGGATGATTACCTGTCTCAGTTTATAGAAAATGTTGAAGAGAATAAGTATATATTTGATTTAGAACTTGATAAAGAGGAAATAACTGACGATAATGCTACTAATATATTTGTTAATATAAATAAGTTTGATTCTTTGCTCGATAAATTCTATAAATTTAAAGATGAGTTATATGAAGACTTATTAAAATTAATAGATAATAAAGACCTTATTGATTCTTGTTTAGAAGAAGTTCAAACTATTTCTTGGATTGAATTTGTAAAATTATATCCTGAACTAATTAAAAGTTATGATGATAAAGTAATATATTATTCTTATTTAGTTGGTAACGAAGTAGAAATTAAAGGCGTTAACGATGATACACTATTAAACATTTATTTAATTATGGCTTATGAAGTCTTCTTACAAGTTGAACAGGAGATTAGGGATGATTATGGAGAAAAGATTCAATTTATAATAAAGGAACTGGATAGGTTTGAAGAGATTGAAGAAAATTATGAAAAAGATAAAAAGAAGTTGAAAAGATTGAAAAAGCAAGTAAAGAAAAGAAAGGTTAGTTTAAAGAAGTTAAAACAAAATAATCAGACTTTAGAACGGAAGATTAAGAATAAAGAGAAAGATTATAAAAAAGAAATTGATAAGTTAAATTCAGAATATCAAACTAAGTATGAAAAATTAAAAGACGAACTTGATAGTTCTGTAAAAGTTAAGGAATTATTAAGAAAATGGGGTGCTATAGAGGAAGAGAGTAATTTGGTGATAATTGACAAAAGTAACTCTGAATTATATGAGTTATTTTTAGGTAGTTATATCTATCTAAATCCTAAAAACAATCTCGAAAATATTGAGGAAGAATTAAAAGATAATGATGTGCAAGATTATACAGTTATTATTAATCGGGGCGGAATCAATACTAAGGAATTATTACATTTAGAAAAA
>Ga0247721_100588_pt1 | contig 10336 bp, 9 predicted proteins | sample MSEWel2017_08_16_FD_189089 | JGI IMG/M metagenome (GOLD analysis project Ga0247721, IMG submission 189089) | Subsurface sediment microbial communities from gas well in West Virginia, United States - MSEEL Well Study Marcellus 3H_2017_08_16 | ecosystem: Environmental > Terrestrial > Deep subsurface...
CTTTATTATAATTTATTTTAACTTACGTTGCAAGAATTTTATGAAAATAAATTATCTTAAATAAATTATCTTAAAACTTTGATTTTAAGTTCTTAAAAAATATTCAAATAGTTTAGGTAAAATCTCACTAACTAATTTTCAATAATTGTGTAGATTTTTCCATAATTCCCTCTGAACTTTGATTCAAAATAATCAAAAACAACTTCATCTTCAGCGATAGAAACTGTATTAATGATCTGTAATGGATCGTCTTTTTGCTGGTGTAATAGCTGAGCATCAATCTTGTCTGCCAGACCAGGATAAAAAACTACCTCAGAACGCTGTAAATGATAACCATAATTTTCAGCAATTACTCTATATAAAGACCTGTCTTTTAAATCAATCTCCATTAAGCCCGGGCATAATTTATACGGGATATGGTTGGTTATTATAACAATCGGCTCATCTTCAATTTTTCTTAACCTCTTGATTTTAATTACCTGCTCATGTAATTTAAGATACAGTTTTTCACTTAGTTTTTTAGTTGCTGTAATTATTTCTTTTTCTAAAATATCGGTTTTGGGATTATAACCCCGCTGAATAAGTTTATCATAATATGTTACAATATCCTGCATCGACCCATAGTTAAATTTTTTATTTGCTACAAAAGTACCTTTTCCCTTTTCTTTTCTCAAAGCCCCTTCACTTACCAGTTCACTGATTGCCTGTCTAACTGTAGGCCGGCTCACCTTAAATATTCTGCATAATTCCATTTCAGACGGGATACTTTGTCCAACTTTAAAAATCCCTTCATCAAGTGCCTCCTGAATACTTTCTTTTATCTGATGATAGAGAGGAACCGGACTGCCCTTATTAATCTCTGACCAAAGATGCTCACTCATATTTAATCTCCCTTTACTAAAATTATAATATCAATTATTAATTAATAATAATCATAATTTCATATAAAAGTCAAGAAATATTTAATTATACAATTTATCAAACAAATTCTATTCAAGATTTGCATGCCTCTCAAATAACTGATCAGTACTAATATTTTTTTCTTTTGCAATATCTACAATCAAGGAATCACCAAGTATCAAAACTGCTTCCTCAAAATAGCTCCCACCTGGAAGTAATTTATCATTTTTTGAAAATAATTTATTCACTGGAATTTCAATAATCTTATCTGAGATTTGAGCAAGAGTCGAATTTCTATCAGCTGTAAAGAGTGCTGTTTTTCCACCTGATTTTTGGGCGTTTTCTGCATATAATATTGTACTTTTAGTCTCCCCAGATCCACTGGCAGCAATTAATAAGTCACCCTGTTTAAAAGAAGGAGTATTCGTTTCTCCAACTATATAAACTTCAAAACCAAACTGCATAAACCTCATTGCTACAGCCTTTATCATCAGCTGTGATCTTCCTGTTCCAGCAAAAAATAATCTTTTTGACTTATTCATTATATTCTTTAGACAATCAATTTCTCCTTCATCAACCTGATCTATAATTTTTTTTAAATCTTCTAATACCCCTTTACAATTATTTGAAATCATACCTAATCATCCCCACTTTAATATTTGCTTATCATTTCTCTCATTTTTTTGACGGTATCAACAGGATTATCAGAGTTATAGATAGCTCCACCAACAATAATTGTATCGGCTGAACTCTGACAGGCCTGCCTAAAATTATTTAAATCTATGCCACCTGCAACTGCTTTTTTAGATTTTATGTTTTCAATTAATTGTAAATCTTGTAGCGGATCTTTTCCCTCATCCTGCATATCTGTTGCCCGGTGAACACAAATATAGTCAGGATTAAACGCTTCTAGCTTCTGAGCCCTTTTTTTAATATCTTTAACAGCACACATATCAATCAGTACAATTCTCTGATAACTTTTAGCTTTTTTCAATACAGCTTCAATAGTACTGTCATTGGCAGCTGCTAAAACAGACACCATATCTGCTCCTTTTTGAAAGGCCAATTCTGATATTATATTTCCTCCATCCATAATTTTTAAATCTGCAAAAATAATCTTATCTGGATAAAGCTCTTTGATTATTGGAATAATTGAAAGCCCCTCGGAAATCAGCAGAGGTGTTCCCAGCTCAATAATATCAACATATTTCCCCACTTCTTGTAATAATTTAAGGCTCGCTTGTAAATCAAATAAATCCACCGCTAACTGTAGTTTTTTAATTATTCTCTCCTCCTTCCTGTTATTTACTCTAAAAAATTAAACAATGATTTAATAAAAAAAGCTGATTAAAACAAAGATCCCAATTGCTAAAAGAGTATGCAGTGATAAAGTACTATTGATATAGAGCCGCTCTTTTAGATCTTCTTTTTTTATAAAAAGTGGTAAAATAAAAGGTGGAGGTAAGATTAATACACTTAATAGGGCTCTGGAATACATCTGCGATAAAGAAAGCAAATCTGCAAAAATATACTTTCCAATCAGCAGACCAAATACTATGTATAAAACAAGTCTGAAAACTACAATCTTTGCAGAAAGAGATATATCCTCCAGCTTAAAATCAATTTCATAACCAATAACAATTAAGATTAAAGGAATCGTTAAACTGGCCAGTAAATCCAGAGTGTTAATAATTGAAGTATAGGCCACTGTTTCTCCAACAACCTCTGTTATACCCGCGATATTAATAAATAAAGCAGAAACAATTGCAATTATTACAGGTGATGAGATAAATGATTTAAAAAGATTTTTAAAGCCACTGCTTTGCCTATCATTTTTTAGCTGTAACAAAAAGGCTAATAAAATAAACCAGACATATAGTTCCTGGCCAATGTCAATTACACCCATAAATTTGACATTATCCAGTCCATAAATTGTTCCAAATAAAGGGATTCCCAGCATTCCAACTTCAAAACCGGTAAAAATTAACGGCAGATAAGGATCATCATTATTGATAAAAGCTGCAAATAATTTTCCAAAATAGAGCATAATCAAATTGATCACAATAATTATTAGAATAATCCAGATAAATTTCAGCTGAATATTTAAAGTCAAAAAAGATGTAAACAGCACAGCCGGTAAAGAAAAGTTAATAATTATTTTTTTTATTTCAGCAATTGAATCTGTTTTAAGAAATCTATTTCTTTTAAGCAAATACCCCAAAATTAATAGAATAAATATCGGAGCCACTTTTGGGATTATTTCAAGATATGAACTTCCCATTTGCTCACCCCCTATTGTGTTATTCTAAATTATAATAACCAGCAGATCCGCTAATATACTCCCGACCTGCTGATTATTTAATTTCAGTCTATTTACAATTATTTATCCACCAACCGAATGATTTTTAGTGCCAGATTATCTATAAAGGGGACCGAAGTTCTTACAGGCTCTGTAGTCCGCACTTTCTAAATCTTTGGTACCAAATAGGTTCCAGGCATCAGGACGGAAAATCCTTTCTTCTGCTACATTATGCATGTTGACCGGGATTCTGAGCATTGAGGCTAAGGTGATTAATTGATCACCTATGTGGCCATAACTAATTGCTCCATGATTTGAGCCCCAGTTGTTCATAACTGAATAGACATCTTTAAAAGCACCTTCTCCTGTCAGATTTGGTACAAACCAGGTTGTCGGCCAGGTTGGATCTGTTCTCTGATTTAATACTTCATGAATCTCAGGATCAATTTCAACTGTATATCCTTCTGCTATCTGTAAAAGTGGTCCTAAACCTTTAACTGTGTTTATTCTGGCCATTGTTACCGGCATTCCACCTTCAGATAAAAATTGGGAAGAAAAACCGCCGCCTCTAAAGTAACCTAAGTTTGCAGGACGCCATTCTGTTGCTTCAAGGCAGGCATCTACCTCTTCTTCGCTGATATTCCAGAATTCTTTCATAACAGAATTACCAGCTTCATCTTTCATCTTACCAGTTCCATCAAGAGTTGTAGAACCAGAGTTAATCAGATGAATTATTCCGTTTTCAGCTCTACCTGTTAGTTTTTTACCTGTCACCCTCTCTACAGCTTCAGGACTCCAGAAAGTTCTAACATCAGAAAAAATCTGAGCTCTATTTGTCAATAGATGATTAAAAAGCATAGGAACTGCATTTAAACTGTCATTTTCTGTTGCCATCATATAGGCTTCTCTAATTCCATTCCAGTCAAAAGAGGAGTTCAAGATTGCTTCCATAAAATCTCCATTTGGGAAGTGATCTGTCCACTGTCTCTGTCCCTGAAAGCCAGCAGCAATTGCATTATGTCCATTAGCTTCTTCTTTATAGCCTAACTCTTCCAGTCTGGGATTACCTATCATTAAATCTCTCGCTATCAGCGTCATTTTAACTACAAATTCCCACTGCTCATCCTTTTCTGCACGGCTGGCCTGCTCTGCTTCCGGGTTGTTATCCTTACCTTCAGTACAATTTTCTTTAACCCAGGCTAAGGCTTTTTCAAATTCTTCCTGATCATATATATCTTCTTCTATTCTGCGGGTAAACTCACTCATATCAATATATTCATTTCTCATACCTAAATAATCCTGAAAAACTTCTTCATCTACAATTGAGCCTGCTATACCCATCGCAACTCCGCCCATTGATAAATAGGATTTACCCCGCATAGTTGCTACAGCAAGACCAGCTTTAGAGAACTTAAGTATTTTTTCTTTTACTTCTTCGGGAATAGTTGTATCTTCAGCATCCTGTACATCTTTACCATAAATTTTAAATACAGGCAGTCCTTTTTGATTATGCCCGGCTGCAGCTGCTGCCAGATAAACTGCTCCCGGTCTTTCTGAACCATTAAAACCCCAGATTGCTTTTGGTCTTAGAGGGTTTTGATCTATTGTTTCAGTTCCATAGGTCCATGATTTTGTTACAGTTAAAGAAACTCCTACACCCTCACTCTGAAATTTTTCTTCTGCTTTAGCTGCTTCAGCTACACCACCAATAGTAGTATCTGCAACCACACATTTTACAGGCATCCCATTTGGATGTCTTAAGTTTTCTTCTAAAAATTTAGCTGCACTTTTAGCTAAATCCATTGTTGGATCTTCTAAAGATTCTCTTACTCCTCTCTGTCTGCCATCAATTACCGGTCTAATTCCTATTTTAGGCATTGAACCGATTAGTCTTTTTTCACCTTTATCACTCATAAATTTTCCTCCTTCTTGAAATTAACTTAAATAACTTTCAGCTTAATTAATAAAATGTAATGTCTAATATAGTCTAAGTAACTAATCCAGCAAGAAATTAATCAGTTATTACTCCTTTTTTTAAAATTATATTTGCATAAAGGGCCATCTCACCACTGGCAATAACAGCATATGCCTTTTCTGCTCTTTGATAAAATTTAAATCTTTCTATATGTTCAAATTCTAAATCTTTATCTGTTAAACTATCTACTATATCTTTATATTTCCCCCAGATTTCCGGCTTTAAATCTTTATCTGTTTCTGTGGTATCCATTAACATAACTGGTTTTTCTACATAAGGATCTAAGGGAAATAATTTCAAAACAGCTTCTAGAATTTCTGGCCCTCCATGTCCATCCAATCGAACAACTCTCTGACCAATACTTGCAGACGGAAAATTTCCATCTCCAATTACAATTTCATCTCCATGCCCCATTTCCATTAAAATCTTTATTAATTCGGGGCTGATAATTTTTGGTATACCTTTTAACATAATATATCTCCTTTAATAATTAACAATAATTTTTAATTAATAATCAGCAAGCAGCTAAATTTTTAAATCTAATTTAAAAGCATATAAATATTTTTAATAAAGGCCGGGCAAATAATTCACCCAGCCCTCAAAATCAATTTTAATTTACCATTAAAATATTTTATTCATATAACAATGGCTGAAGAATTTCTGAATCCATATTACGTTTATTATAGTAATAGAAACCTGTATCAATCATTTCAGGTAATTCTTCTCCATTTATTGCTTTTACTGCAGCCTCAACAGCACGGTAACCAATACCAACTGGGTTCTGGGTAATAGCACCATCCATAAGACCATTTCTAATTGCGTCTAAAAGAATACTACCAGAATCAAAACCAATTGTAGCAATATCATCTCTTCCTAATTCCATAACAGCATTAACAACACCTACTGCAGAACCTTCATTAGCTCCAAAAAATCCATCTAAATCAGGATTAGATTCCATAATGCTCTTAGCCAGGTCAGTAGATTTTAAGTGGTCTCCTCCACCATACTGCACATCAACAATTTCAATTTCTGGATAGCGATTTTTCATTCTATCTAAAAATCCATCTCTTCTCTGAACTCCAGTTACACTTGTTTGATCATGAACAATAACAGCTACTTTACCCTGATAACCTATTAATTCAGCCATTTTATCTGCTGCATAAGCTGAAGCAGCATAATTATCAGTAGCTGCTGTTGTAACAGGTATATCACTATCTACACCTGAATCAAAAGCTACTACCGGAATATTATTAGAATCTGCTTCTTCTAATAAAGGTAATGCAGCTTGAGTATCTAAAGCAGCAAAAACTAGTGCATCAGGGTTTTTATCCAGAGCAGTCTGAAGCATATCAATCTGTACGGCTACCTGAGATTCACTCTCTGGACCTTCATAAGTAATTTCCACATTATAATCTTCTGCTGCTTCTTCTGCACCCTGTCTAACTGCCTGCCAGAATTGATGCTGAAACCCTTTAGAAATTATTGCAATATAGGGTTTATCCTGTGCAAAAGCTGATCCTGTAAACGCCATAAAGACTGCCAACAAAATTAATAATAATGTTACTTTTTTCATAAATATAACCTCCTAGTATTTTTTTATAAAGCCTAAAAATAGGCTGAATAACATTAATTAAGCAGCTTGCTTTCTTCTTAAAATGTCAGTATATACTGCAATAATTACTATAGCCCCTGTAATAACCGTCTGCCATTCCTGGGGTATTGATAAAATTCTTAATCCATTTGTCAAAACACTCATAATAAAAGCGCCAATAATAGTTCCTAAAATTGTTCCCTTTCCACCACTTAGAGATGTACCACCAATTACTACTGCTGCAATTGCTTCTAACTCATATCCTGAACCCAATGCAGGTTGGGCCGAATTTAATCTAGAAGCCATGATCACACCTGCAAGACCGTTAAAGAAACCGCCAAATGCATAAATAGCAATTTTCCATCTATCTACATTTACTCCTGATAATCTTACTGCTTCTTCATTACTACCAATAGCATATGTATATTTCCCGAAAACTGTCTTATCCAAAATTATTCCTGCCACAAAAGCAGCTCCAAGAAATATAAAAACTGCATGAGGAATATTTAAGAATTTACCCATTGCAATTTTTCTAAATACTGGTGTCTGCATAAAATATATTGGCTTAGTACCAGAAATAACAAGGTTCAAACCTTCTGCAACCATCATCATACCTAAAGTCGCAATAAAGGGTGGAATTTTAAGTTTAGCAACTAAAGAACCATTTACAGTTCCAGCAAGTGTAGAGGCCAAAATACCTCCCAGAACACCAACCCAAATTGGAAGTCCCATAAAAGTAATAAGTACTCCAGTCATAACAGAGCCAAAGGTCATTACAGTACCAACAGAAAGATCAATTCCACCGGTGATAATAATAAATGTTACCCCGATTGCTAAAAGACCTGTTACAGCTGTAGAAATAAGGATTCCAACAAAGTTAGAAAATGTTGCAAAATGAGGTGAAGCAAATGAAAATACAATTCCCATTATAATCAAACTAGAAAATGCAAGTAGTTTCTGTTTTGAATCAGCTGAAATCAATTTCTTCTTATCTTTATTTTTCGCATCCATTCTATTGCCTCCAATAACTTATTTTATTTTCTCATTGTTGCAAATTTCATTATTTTTTCTTTTGTAGCTTCTTCAATATTTAATTTCCCTGTCAAATTTCCTTCACACATGACTAAAATTCTATGGCTCATCCGTAAAATTTCTGGTAATTCGGAAGAAATCATTATAATTGATTTGCCTTCTTCAACTAAATTATTTAAAAGCTTATAAATTTCATTTTTGGCTCCAACATCAATTCCCCTAGTAGGTTCATCAAATATTAAAATCTCACTATCTCTATTCAACCATTTACCGATAACTACTTTTTGCTGGTTACCTCCAGATAGATTTTTAACATCCTGTTTTAAACTAGGAGTTTTAATTCTTAACTGCTGCACCTGATTTTGAGCAAATTTATTAATTTTATTTTCTTTCATAAATCCAAAGTTATTAGTATATTCTCTCATATTTGATAAAACAATATTTGTAGCTACATCCTGTCCTAATGCCAAACCATAACGTTTTCTATCTTCGGAAAGATAACCAATTCCTACTTCTACAGATTTGCTCGGACTATCAATATCTACTTTTTTGCCATGAACATAAATTTCTCCGGCGTCTATTTTATCAGCACCAAAAATTGCTCTGGCAACTTCTGTTCTTCCAGCACCAACTAAACCTGACATACCTAAAATTTCGCCTTTTTTTAATTTAAAACTTATATTTCTAAAAACTCCTTCTCTTGTCAAATTTTTAACTTCAAGAATTACTTCATTATTATTTCTAATTGTTTTATTATTAGAAGTTTCATATACTTCACGTCCAACCATCATTTGTATAATATCATCTATCTCAGCTTCTTTAGTATTTACTGTATCAATATATTTTCCATTTCTCATAACTGTAATTCTATCAGTTATTTGCTTTAATTCCTCTAATCGATGAGAGATATAGATTATGCCGACACCATCTTTTCTTAATCTTTTTACAATTCTAAACAAATCTTCAATTTCACTATCGGTTAAAGCTGCTGTAGGTTCATCCATAATAAGAACTTCTGATTCATACGAAAGCGCTTTTATTATTTCTACCATCTGTTGTTTTGCCACAGTTAAATCGTTAACCTTTGCTTTGGGATCTAAATTAATATTTAACATATCTAAAAAGTCCTGTGTTTTTTTATTTAATTTCTTTTTATCAACAAATATCTTATTCTTTTTTTCTTCTCGCCCGATAAAAACATTTTCAGCTACAGTAAGATGAGGCATTAAATTTAACTCCTGATAAATAATACTTATACCCAGCTCCTGTGCTTTTTTGGGGTTATTAATTTTAACTTTTTTCCCTTTATGAATAATCTCTCCCGCATCTTCTATATGAACTCCAGTAAGTACTTTCATTAAAGTTGATTTACCTGCTCCATTTTCTCCAACTAAAGCATGGACCTCACCTTTTTTTAAATTGAATTCACATTTATCAAGTGCCTTAACACCTGGAAACGATTTTTCTATTCCTTTCATTTGGATCAAATCATTTTCCACTTATCTGTCACCCCAATCTAAATAATTAGTCCAATATTTTAAAAATTAAAATTATTTTAAGTAGATTTTCTAATACATAATTCACACTTTAAATAAACCTGCTTATTTTTATTATCTCCTCCTTCAATTTTATCTAATAATAATTCCATTGCTACCATTCCCATTTTGCTGGCTGGCTGAATTATAGAAGTAAAAAAAGGTGAGGTAACTGTACCTGTATCAAAATCATCAAAACAAACAATAGCAATATCTTCAGGTACTTTATAATCTAATTGTTTTAAAGCATTATATGCCCCAATTGCCAAAAAGTTATTGGCTGCAAAAATAGCAGCAGGTGGTTTTGACGATTTAAACATATTTTTCGTTAAATTATAACCTACTTCCTTAATTGGTTTAGTACCAATTTTGATATAATCTTCCTGTAAATTAAGACCAGCATCTTTTATTGCCGTTATATATCCTTCTTTTCTGTCTTTATACACTGATAATTCTTCTGAAGCAGAAATAAGTGCAACTTCTTTTAGGTCATGTTCAATTAAATAATTTACTATACGATAAGCTTCTTTATAATTATGAATTCCTACATAGCTTTTTTTTGATTCTTTAATATTTCTATCAATTAAAACCACCGGAATATTATTTTGAGTTAAAGGTTTAATTATCTCCATATCTGTTGAGATAGGATCCAGAATAACTCCATCAACTCTTTTTTCAATAAATGTATTAATATATTCTTTTTCTCTTTTCGAATCTTCATTTGTATTTCCATATATTACTGTAAAGTCTTGAGAATTAGCTATTTCTTCTACTCCTCTAAATATATTAGCAAAAAAACTATTTGTTATATCTGGTAAAATAACAGCTATCGTATTTGTCTTTTTGCTGACTAAACTACTGGCATTACTGTTTGGAACATATCCTGTTTCTTTTAAAAGTTTTTCTATCTTTTTTTTAGTTTCTTCTTTTACATAGGGATGATTATTTATCACCCGTGAAACAGTAGTAATTGAAACATCTGCTTTTTTTGCAATATCGTAAAT
>Ga0247721_100592_pt1 | contig 10296 bp, 14 predicted proteins | sample MSEWel2017_08_16_FD_189089 | JGI IMG/M metagenome (GOLD analysis project Ga0247721, IMG submission 189089) | Subsurface sediment microbial communities from gas well in West Virginia, United States - MSEEL Well Study Marcellus 3H_2017_08_16 | ecosystem: Environmental > Terrestrial > Deep...
GTAATATAATAGCAACTAAATACTTAATAAACATAAAGAAGAGTAATAAAAGTAGACCTACTAATAGAATATCAAAATCTGACGTTGATAATTCTAAATTAAAGATATTTTCCGTAATTTTTGCCTCTGATGCTTGTGTAACCTTGCCACCAATTACTCCTATATTACCTAGAATTATAGCTGAAGGCTTAATTACTAAGTCTCCACCTAAAACTACTACATCATCCTTTACTGTCCCAGCAATAATCACTTCCCCACCAACAGCAATTACATTCTTTACTACCTGATCTTTTGTAATCATAACATTGCCATGTTCAATTACATTCTTAACTTCTGAATCTTCTTTAGCAAAAATAGGGGTAATACTTAATAATGAAATTGACAATATTATTATTAATATTATAATAATCTGTTTGGAACTTATATTACTTGTGATTGACATCCTTCAACTCTCCTTAATAATAATTATGAATCATCACGTTTCTTAAAACGCTGAATCACTACAATAAAACTTAAGATGCTAACTACTAAAGCACTCTGTAAATAAAGCATTAACTCCGGATATAGTTGTATTAACTTATCACTAACAAAATAAGAGCTACTGAACAGATGATATAATATAGTACCTAAAGTAAAGAGTTGTAGTTCATTAGCAATAAATGCTAATGAGATTGCACCTAAGAAAGAAATAATTAACATAGCAATAGTAATTAACTTATTATTAACAAATAAACTACTTAACCAATCCTCTAATGATAAATTATAAATAGCATTTTCCTCTTCAATTTTACATATTACTTTATCAGTAAAATCATTAGAAAGACCTATTGATTGATAATTATTTAAATTTCCTACTAAAGCACTTAATTCTTCATATTTTAATCTACATTCATAGCATCCATCTAAGTGTTTCTCTATCTTCTTTTTAGTAAATGATGGTACCTCCTGGTCTAAATAAGCTGATAACTCTCTTTGTATCTTATGACACTCCATGATTTAAGCCTCCTCACTTATTTAATTTATCTGTTTTTTTTTACTATTAGTTAGATATTTTTGCAAACGACTGCGAGCCGTGTTTAACCGAGACTTTACAGTACCTAAAGGAATCTCTAAAAAATCTGCAATCTCTTGATAAGTAAAACCCTGCATATCTCGTAAGATAATTACTTGTCTATGTTTAAAAGATAAAGTATCAAGTCCTTCCATTATTACTCTCTGTAACTCTTTCTTCTCTAAATATCTCTCCGGAGCATCCTCTTCATCAGGAACCTGTCTCCTTAAAACATTTCTCAATGGTGGTTCCTCTAAAGAAAGCAAATCCTCATCCGGCTGTTGCCTAAAATAATCACGACAGAGATTAAGAATAATCTTATATAACCATGTAAAGAAACTAGAATCTTCCTTAAAATTTTTAATATTTTTATAAACACGGATAAATGCTTCCTGAGCTATATCCTCTGCTAACTGTCGGTCACTAATCATCTGATATGCTACATTAACAGCATCTGTCTTATATTTATTAATTAAAATGCGAAACGCATCTTTGTCTCCATTCTTACATTTTTGGATTAAACCTTTCTCTCCCTTATTCATTAAGATAACCCCCGTGTAAAATGACCTTTCAGTATATTAGACGTAAAAAATAAAAAAAAGTTCATTTTTAAAGCAAATTTTTTAAATTATTTTTTAACTACTTCCTCCAACACTTAATATATCATATATAATAGAAAAATCAAAAAATCGCCTGCTAATTCAGCAGACGATCTCTATTTAAAACTACCATTTGTTTTTATTGTTGAACCTTGCTCTAATCTATCTAAATAGAAAGCAAAACTAGAAAAATATTCTTCTATACCATAATATAGAGTTCTAGCTACTAACCATTGATAATCATCTTTTTGTAATAAACGATTATCCATAGGATTTGTAATATATCCTACTTCTATTAAGAGCCCAGGTTTTTGAGCATTCCTAAGCAAGAAATAATCTCCTTCAATTGGTGCATTATCAACCGGTTCTAAACCTTTAAATTCCATCTCATTTAACTTTACTTGAAATAAATGAGCTAAATCTTTATTATCATCTTGATAAAAGACTAATGGTCCTCTTAAATATGAAGAACCAGCATTAACATGAATGCTAATAAACAGATCTACTTTCTCTTGATTGATTATCTCTACCCTTGCCCATAAGTCTCTGACGTGACGACTCCGAGACCGACTATTTAAATGATCTAATGCTGTATCTTTATCTCTAGTCATAATTACCTCAGCATTATTATCTTCTAATACCTCTCTTAGTTTTAAACTAATAGCTAAGTTAATATTTTTTTCTAATAATCCCTTGCGATTAGTCCCTCCATCTATTCCACCATGACCAGGGTCAATTACAATTACCTTCTTCTGCAAAGGATTTCTAAGTCGAATAAAGACCGGCAAATCGCTATATCTTTTCCCTAACTGAAAAAGAAATAAAAATAGAACAAAAAGTATATATATTAAGTACTTCTTCTTAATAACCAAAAACATATACTCTACTCCTCCTTAGATTCAGTACTACCTAATTTATAAGTATTGAATCTAAGAAAAAAATATACTAATTTAATACATAATCGGCCCTCTTAAAACCTTCCAACCATACTCTTCATTTATTAAGTCAATAGCAAAGACACCATTTTTTTCTAACTGATCAAACTTTTTGAATTTATGTAACTTCTTCTTTTGATGAATCTTAACTTTCTTATGACTTTTAAACTTATGCTGCTTAAACTTCTGTTTAACATTATTCTTAATTGCAAAGAATGTAATCGCTACTCGTGCTGTTCCTTCTACTTGATTTCTAATCTCTAACGAATAGCTCAAACGATATTGTCCTTGCCACTCTTTAATCTTTTTACGAATCTTTATTAATTGCTCGTTATCCTTAAACTTTTCTAAATTAATATTGTTATGAACCATCTCTGAATATGTAGAATAGATAACCGAAATATCATTCCTTAATAATCCAGTAGTCAGCCGCCTCGTCGTAGCAATAGGAGAATAGTATAATTCCTTAGCTGCTTTTAATTTACTAACTAATCCTGTTAAATAATTAATTCGGTCATTCACATTAGGATGACTAGAAAATAGTTCTAATAATTCCGAATCATTCACTCTTTCTTGCCCCGCTTTTAATACCTTCATTAACCCAATAGTCCCCGCAGGATCATAATTACTTTCCTCTAATAAAAAAACCGAATAACGATCAGCCTCTCTTTCTTGTTTTCGGCTAAATCCTTTCTGTAGCAATTGCCAGCTAAGGGCAGTTATAAAACCCGGATTTTCTTGATTCACTTGCCCATCCTTAGCATAGTCAATTAAAAGACTCCCTAATCTAATCCCTTGAATTAAATCAATACTATCTTGAATATCATCATTAACTCCATGTCCTAATTCATGAGCTAATACTGCTGCCAATTGATTTCGATTCTCTGTCGCTTTTAACATTCCTTCAAATAACATCACATGACCATCACCCAAATAGACAGCATTTAGCACCTTCGCATCAACTACATGCAACTTAAAATCAATATCTGGAGCATTCTTTTCAGCTTTACTAGCTAATTTATTAAAAATTTTCTCTACTTTATTTCTGACTCTAGGTTCTAACTTGGCCTTCCCATAGCGTTCAGTATACCTCTTTAAATTCCTTTTAGCAATTTCCTTTTCTAAATCTGATACTGCATTTACTGGCATACTAATTAATAATAAAAGTAGTAACATTAATATAATAATTTTATATTTATTGAAAATCCTCATTAATACCAATCCCTCGTTTCTACTTATCTACTTACTAAGAGTTACTTTAATATAATTAGTTTCTTGACTCTGTATTCTTACTTTAGTTTCCTTCTCAATATTGTTCCCAACAATTCTGACAGCATATATGCCACTTCTTAAACCATAAAAATCTGCTTCACCTTTAATAGTATAAGCAAATCTAACTCTATGTTTAAAATCTGAAGTATATAACCCAACATAAATATCACTAATTAGATCCTGTTGCTGATCATACACGACTACCTTCAAATTTCCTTGTCCATTACAACCAGCAAGAATTATTAATAAACTCAAAATAATAATTATTAAAAGACACTTTTTCTTCACTACTAAATTCACCCTTTACTTTTGAACAATATAAGTTTAATACCCAAAACTCTTATATAAGTAAATTTCATAATTAGATTCTAAATATAATTAACACGAAATTTTTGGGCATCAGCAATTAACTATGTAAGTACTTTTATATAACTAATTCTTTATTCTTCAATCTAAATCCTGCTAAAGAATGAAAAAGAAGATGAATAAAATTTATCACCTTGAGGAAGAATAATTATAAATTGATAATGATAGGAGGTAGAGAATAAATGTATGACGAAAAAATACTTCATCAAGTCGCTGACAAATGTCCTGAATATGAGGCTATCACTGCCGCCCAGGGATATGGCATTTCATTTTTAACTAATTTAGAAGCATTAGAAGATGCTCAGTGTGATCTATGTGTCAATTGGCAAAGTGGTAGCTGTGATATCTTTCAAAAACATTATAAAAAATACTAAGACCTACCTCCATTTAATGAGATAGGTCGCAAAACTTCTTTATTTATTTAATACTTCACCATCTTGATTAACAACTACTAAATCCAACTTACCAATTTCAGCACTTCCAAATTTATCTTTATCAATTGTAATTAAATCATAAGGATAAGTAATCACCATTGTTACCATATCATTTGGGCTAGGGCTTACTTGTTTAACTTTGACTAATACTTTATCATCCTTCTTAGCCACTTTATCAATCTGAATACCATAACCTCCACTTGGCATTTCTCCTAAATATGCTAATATAGCCACTCTATTACTTAAATCAGTCTCTTTTAATTCTTGATAATAAGGTTTATTCTTGTCCAAACTCCAATCATTTAATAATTCTTCTTTATTCTTAGCTGTAATCAGCTTGTATTTACCATTCTGAGGGAGATCTTTTTTAGACCAATCTCCTTTTAGCTCTTGATCTGCTTTATAAATTGCTGGTGAAGAATCAATAATATTAGCTAAGTTACAACCAACAACTAACATCATAACTCCTATTAATATAAGTCCTACTTTTATTTTCATTCTATCCCTCCTTCAAGCCACATCTTATCACCCCACTTCTGTACTGTCAATAGAAAAGCACCCTGTAAATACAGGATGCTTTCAAATAGACAATTATTCGCAACAATTCACATCAGTAACACTAGCTTCTACCTCATCCATTACCTTACCACAGTTTTCACAAACATAGTTACTTCCAGCACTAGCCATCTCTTCACCACAACATAATGGAGCAGAAAATTCAGTGCCACAATCACTACACTTAAATGAGCTCATAATCATCCTCCTTTAAATAAATTTTAAAATTACTTATTAATATTCTTTCTTAAAGGGGAGATAATTATTCTTAGATTTAATTCTTAATATTACATAAATCCTATTGGAAGGAATTTCTTTAAGAACCAAGCTAAGACTGCTAAGTAAAATAATATTTCAATTACAATTAAAAATCGACTCTTAGTAAATTTAAAGCTAGTTGGGTCTTCAATATCATCATCTAACTCTTCCTTATAAGTTAATTCGTCCATGATTTCACGTAATTCACCAGGATGTTCATGTTCCATCACTGTCTTACTCATCTTTCCATCAAACCAAACAAGATTCATTGGAAAGAAATCAGGACTTAAATGAACATTATAAAAATGCCAAATAAATATTGCTGAAATTGCTAACATTGCTTCATCACTATGAGCTACTTGAGCACAATCAATTATCCAGCGTGGAATATATTTTGCTGTTATATCTAAGTACCACATCATAAAACCTGATCCTGCCATTATTGGTATTCCCCAAAAGACTGCCCAATAATCAAACTTTTCTTTATACGAGTAACGGTCATAATCTGGAGGAGTATCAGATAAACCCAAGTTATATTTTATATTTTGAATAAAGTCTAATATATCCTTCCATTTAGGTAAAAAATCTAAAGATGGCCCTTTTAAATAAGCATATCCTGCTAGATAAATGAAATGATAAAGAAAAGTTAATGTCATGACTACTCCACTAATCACATGAATATAAAACATAGTACTAAAACCACCAAAGAATGATACTACTTTTGGTGCCCATGTTGCACTAGCATACTTAATTGGTAATCCAGTAGCTGCACAAATTATAAAGGTCACAAAGATAAGAATATGCTGTAACCTTTGATTAAGACTAAACCGTTCAATCAACAAGCCTTTTTCTGGTGAAAAATTCACCTGTTCTTTAGTTTCTAACTTCATTAATCTCCACCTCCTTGAATTTAGTGTACATCTTGGTCAATTCTTCTAAATTTACCTACTAATTCGATCACAATATGAATTACTAAAAAGGAAACTGTTAAAATAGTCAACCAAGTAAAAAACTTCAAAGTATAATACATTGGTGCTCCATCACCTTCTGCTTTCATCGCCACATGTTCACTGCCTTTAGCAAAATTTGCTCGTGGTTCATTATGACATTGGGCACAAGTTTCGGGCACATTCTCCTTAGACACCATTGAATTTTTAGCATCTGGACCTAAAACTTGATGAGCTCCATGACAATCAATACAACTTGCTGCTTCTTCACTACCTAACTTTACTGCTTTACCATGAAAGCTTTCTTCATAGCTTTCTAATACTTCACCTTGATGACAGTTAGTACATAGCTCAACCTCTTCATGTTTAGTTAACTCTAATTTTTGAATATCATGCTCTCCATGACAATTACTACAATTAACATTAGTCTCACCTTCTTTAGTTGCTTGCCAATGACTACCTTTCCTATATTTAGTAGCTACATTACTGTGACACATCTGACAATTCTTATTTACTTTAGTACTTAATTTTGAACCATAGACCACATTTTGGTGTGGAAAACCGTTAATACCCATATGACAAGTAGTACACGGATTATTTTTATGCACTGATTCTGTTAAAACTGATGGATTAACAGTTAACGATATCTCCTTACCATTATTCTTAATGCTAAATCCCTCACGTTGATGGCACGATAAACAAGATTGATTAACTGCTGGAATCTTATCATTGGCCAAAGCTAAACTACCCATAAGAATTATTATCCCTAATATCAATAACAACACTAAACCCAACCTCTTACTTATATCCATTATTTAATTCTTCACCCCTTTCAATAAATACAGAAAAAATAAAAATAGAGACCAGTTAAATTAACTCAACCGGTCTCTGGACTCATAGTCTCTGGACTATCTCTATTTACATTATTCAATTATACTTAATCGTTTTAACCTGCTCAGCTTCAATAACTACAAACCGTTTACAATGTCGACACTTAATAATTACTTTATCCTCTATTATCTCACAAACGATCTTTCCACACTTACACCTTAAATAATCATCTATGGCATCTGCCTCCACACCTCCACCTCCTTTACTATAAGTTCTGACTAATCAATTACTTTTAAAAATTAGTTGGCCAAATAACCATCGTATAAAGCACTGAAGTTAATGCTAGTAATACTCCGCTTAAGAGAACAAAAGTAACTCCTTTTAAGACTTTGTGCTGAATATCAAACGTTTCATCAACTAATAACCAACCTGTTCCAAAACTAAACAACACTATCAATAATGCGCTAACTGCTAGAATGAATGTCATTGTTAATCCCCCCTTTTCTAATAAAATTGGATTAAATAAAAATAGAGGCCAACATCACAACAATACTTCTGTGATGCTGGCCTCTGGACTTAAAGTCTCTGGACTCAAATTAATCATGAGCATAATCTTAATATTTCATTTTAAATATAAAAGAGCCAGCATTGTAAACTACACAACGCTGGCCTCTGGACTTAAAGTCTCTGGACTCTTGTCTCTGAACTTTGTCTATAATTCTTATATTCAACTCTTGTAATCTGACGATCCTGAATCACCACAAACCTTTTACAATGCCTACACTTAATAATGATCTTGTCTTCTTCAATCTTAGACACCAACTTATCACAGGCACATCTTACATCTTTCATTAATGATCCTCCCTTTTTTTGATATTAAAGTGAATATGACCCCCTTAAAGTCTACACTTTAATATCTTTAAGTTTTGAAACTATCCCCTTAACATTTACCTTGAGTTGAATATTAGTTTATTAATATAATCCAACTAAATTATTTTGTCATTAATTATAATATAATTGGATTATAATCAAGATTGTTATTTTTATCACAAGAACTTATATCATCACATCATTTCTATAATATTAATTCTAGATTTCTGAGGTATTCTCCTGCAAATATGGTAATAAAAGTAAAATAATTTTATTATTTTAAAGCTTTAAAGTTTCAAGCTAATAACATCTTAAAGATTCCTGATAACTTAAACTTTATAAATTTAACTGGCCAATCTAACTCTGTCTTATCACAAACAGTAGAGATACTATACTTGTCAATCTCACCTCTTAGTTTTAAATGTTCTACAAAGTCTAACTCTTCATCTTTCTTTTCAAGAAGCTCTTTTAACTTCTTAGCCTGACTAATTCGGTTAGTGATATTCTCATTAGTCTGGTCATCAATTCTGTCGTACTTATGTTTCAACTTATTTAACCTTTCTGCTGCTGAATAGGTCTGCTCTACAATCTCTTTTCGTGTCATCCAATCTGTCTCATAACTTAGAATTTCTTCCCACGAAGAATTAGTCAATTGCTTTCTATGGTCATCTAATGTATGCGCCAACTTCTTATAACCCATCTTTTCTGGATGCTCGAAAGATAAGCTACCAGGGTCTAAGAACGGCCCCATTGGTGAAATAAAACATGATAATCTTTCATCATACTTCTCAAACAGATACTCACAATAATCAATTGTCTCTTGTACTGATTTTGGAGTCTGTCTAGGTAACCCAATCATGAAGAAAACATCAATACGATTACAACCTAATTCAGTAGCTATATCCAATGTTCTTTCCATCTCTTCATTAGTATAAAAGATAGTTCTATCTTGTGCCTTTCTTACAACTTCACTATGGCTTTCAGGAGAAAGCTCTAAGCTCCAATTTTGTACTGATTCATCTATCTTCTTTAAGAACTTTCCGGAGGCTGGACTAAATAACTCAAATACAATCTCATTCTTAAGATTTGTCTTATCTAACCTATTGAGAAATTCACTCACATAGCCACCTCCTGCCTGCCTAATATCACCTACAATGAAGATCGGCCCGCGAGAGAATTGAGCAATCTTTTTCATATTCTTTACCATACTAGCTGGACTTCTAAATATTGGACCTTGGCGTTTGTTATAGTGCTCATTAGTGCACACTGAACGCCCACATGTAATGCATCCTTGCTTACAACCCTTCACTGAGAATACTGTTGTAATTGGATTGTTTAACCAACCATCAAAAGGTAGTATACTTTCTAAATCATGATATCTAAATACATTTTTGATCATAATCTCCGGTCTTAAATCAACATAATCTAAACTATCAGGATTGAAATTAAGCTCATTTACAATGACCTCTTCCTTATCCTTCCAAGTTAAATTTGGTACTTTCTCTAAAGAACCCTTATTAATATCATTATTATCAATATTCTTCAAAAGTTTTAAGAACGGAACCTCTGTACAATCGCCTCGTAGTACATAATCAACCTGTGAATAGTCTACCAACTCTTTATGAAAATACGTCGATGAAAGCCCCCCAAAAATAACTGGAGTATCAGGATGTTCTTCCTTAACTAACTTTGCCACTTCTAAAGAACCATGTGCATGTGGTAACCAATGCAGATCAATTCCAAAAGCTTTAGGATTAAGTTTAAAAATAAACTCTCGTGCATCAAATTCTTCATCCTTCATCATTCTTACTGCTAAATTAACAATCCTCACTTTATAGCCTTGTTCTTCTAAATAGCTTTGAATTGTTAAAAATCCCAATGGATACATTTCAAATACTGGTGAAGAAGGAATTAAATCACTAACCGGTCCGTAAAAAATTGACTTCTTTCTAAAATCATACACACTTGGCGGATGTAATAAGACTAAATCTACTTTTGACATTTTTATCACCTCATATAATTTTTTGAAAATAAATTAAGACCAGAACTTTAGGAACATTGTATAATTAAATGCACAGGATAAATAAAAAGGTGACACATACCAATACCTCATATATAATGTTAACTAACCAAAGAAAACATTTATGGAGGTATCAGGCATGTGTCAAGATAATTATA
>Ga0247721_100593_pt1 | contig 10276 bp, 9 predicted proteins | sample MSEWel2017_08_16_FD_189089 | JGI IMG/M metagenome (GOLD analysis project Ga0247721, IMG submission 189089) | Subsurface sediment microbial communities from gas well in West Virginia, United States - MSEEL Well Study Marcellus 3H_2017_08_16 | ecosystem: Environmental > Terrestrial > Deep subsurface...
GACAAATAGCTTGATTCAAATACTTTAATGCGATAAAATAAGCCAAAGATATCATTTGTTTATAGTATTTATTTTAGTTAAAGATAGAAGTCGCAGAATGGAAATAAGATGATTTTGAGAAGTAGAGGAGTGAGTAGATGAAAAAAGTTAGTATAGTAGGTGCAACAGGTTATGTGGGCATAGAATTGATGCGGCTGCTGCACGAGCATCCAGAAGTTGAAATTAAGGATTTAGTTTCCAAAAGTAGTTCCGGCCGCATGCTGGTTGATATTTATCCTCAGTTTAGAGGTTCAAAACTGGCTGAGAAAAAATTGATTCCCCTGACTGACTTTGAGGTTGAAGCGAGTGATTTAGTTTTTACAGCTCTACCCCACGGTGTATCGCAGAATATTGTGGGAGAGCTTTACGGAAAAGGAACTAAAATAATTGATCTCAGTGGTGATTTTCGCTACCACGATTTAGATATTTACGAAAAGTGGTATGGAGTTGAGCACAAGTTTCCTGAGCTGGCAGCTGAAGCAGCTTACGGGCTGGTGGAATTAAACCGCCAGCAGATTAAAAAGGCAGATTTAGTTGCCAATCCGGGCTGTTATGTAACCGCCTCTCTGCTTGGACTGCTGCCGCTGATTGATTTCAAAAAAATTAATCCAGCTTCAATTATTGTTGATGCAAAATCCGGAGTCAGTGGTGCCGGCCGCAGTTTGAAGGAAAATTTACTTTTTACTGAGACCCATAATTCAATGAAGGCCTACAGCCCTGGAACTCACCGCCATGGTTCAGAAATTGAATATATTTTGAGCCAGTATCTGGAGGGAGCATACAGTGGTGATAATTCAGCTGAATCTGAAGCTGAAGCGAAAGCTTTAAAAACTAAGGCTGAAGTTTTATTTACCCCTCATTTAATACCAATCAAGCGGGGGATTCTGGCCACAATTTATCTGGAGCTGAAAGAGGAAAGTTCTCAGGCGGAAATCAGAGAGCTCTATCGCAAACAGTATGAGGATGAATACTTTATCCAGCTGCTGGCTGAGGAGCTGCCGGAGATTAAAAATGTAGCCGGCTCAAATTTTGCCCAGATTGGCTTTAGATATGATGAGCGGACAAAGCGGCTGATTATTGTTTCTGCAATAGATAATATGCTCAAAGGAGCAGCCGGTCAGGCGGTACAGAATATGAACTTGGTTTTTGACCTGCCCGAGTCTACAGGGCTTGAGGCAACAGCTTTATTCCCTTAAAATAAGCTGGCTGGATAACGGGCTTTATTGTCAGAGTATTTTCAACTGGCAGAGGCTGGAGATGATTTCAGATTTTAAAGCAGCAAGGAGGAGAGTACAATAGAAGAATTAATTAAAAAGGCAAATGTATTAATTGAAGCTTTACCCTATTTTAAAGACTTTTTTGGCAAGACTTTTGTGATAAAGTATGGGGGCAGCATCATGGCTGATCCGGAGCTGAAGGAAAAATTAATTGAAGATATTACCCTTTTAAAATATGTGGGGATTAACTCGGTGATTGTGCATGGAGGTGGGCCGGCGATCAATAAGACGCTGGACCGCTTAAATATTGAAGCCAATTTTATCGACGGGCTTCGGGTAACTGATAAGGAAACAATGGAGATTGTGGAGATGGTTTTATCAGCCCAGATTAATAAGGAGATAGTAGCCCTGATTAATAAAATGCAGGCGAAGGCTGTTGGAGTTTCCGGTAAGGATGGCAATTTGATTAAAGCTAAGAAAAAGGAGTTCAGTGATCCGGCCAAGGACTTAGGTTTTGTTGGTGAAGTGGAAGAGATTAATCCAGAACTGATTGAAAAGCTGATTGAAGATGGCTATATTCCGGTAATTGCTCCAGTCGGAGTTAATGAAGCCGGTGAAGGATTAAATATCAATGCTGACAGTGTGGCAGGAGAGCTGGCAGCTGCCTTAAAGGCAGAAAAATTAATTTATCTGACCGATGTTAATGGGATTCGCTATGATGCAGAAGATCCAGAGAGCAGAGTCTCCCAGCTTAAATTTTCGGAGATTAAGCAGTGGATTGCCGATGGTAAAATTCAGGGAGGAATGCTGCCTAAAGTTGAAGGCTGTATGCAGGCTGTGGAAAGTGGTGTGATTAGAACTCACATTTTAAATGGGCTGGTTGCTCATCCGCTGCTATTGGAGATCTTTACCGACCAGGGTGTTGGAACTATGATTTTAAAGGATTAGCAGGATCTGCTCTAAGAAAATTACTGGCAGCTTCAGTGATTAAATTTGATTTAAATTTATTATTTCTATTAAGCGAAGGGAGAATTGATAAGATGGAAATAGAAGAAATTGTTGAGATGGACGAGAAGCATTTTATGAATGTTTACAGCGGCAGATACCCACTTTATGTGGAAAAGGCTGAGGGAATTAAATTATACAGTAAGGACGGCAAAGTTTATCGTGATTTTCTAGCGGGAATTGGTGTCAATGCGCTAGGCTACAGCAACCAGCGCTTTAAAGAGGCTTTAAAAGATCAGATTGATAAGATTATTCACTGTTCCAATCTCTACTACATAGAGCCTCAGGCTGAGTTGGAGAAAAAGCTCTGCCAGAATTCCTGTTATGACCGGGTCTTTTTTGCTAACAGTGGTTCAGAGGCCAATGAGGGTGCTTTAAAACTGGCCCGCAAGTATTTTAAGAAAAAAGGGACTAATAAGTTTGAAACGATCACGGCTGATAAATCTTTTCACGGGCGGACAATGTCAACTGTTACAGCAACCGGACAGGATAAATACAAAAAACCATTTACTCCCCTGCCGGAAGGATTTTCGACTGTCCCCTTTAATGACCTGGAAGCTCTAAAAGAGGCAGTAACTGAGAAAACAGCTGCCATTATGCTGGAGCCAGTCCAGGGAGAGGGTGGAATCTACCCGGCTGAAAAGGAGTATTTGGAAGGAGTACGCGAGCTCTGTGATCAAGAGGATATTCTTTTGATTTTTGATGAGGTCCAGTGTGGAATGGGCAGAACCGGTGAGCTTTTTGCCTACCAGAACTATGGAGTTGAAGCTGACATTATTTCGCTGGCCAAAGCCTTAGGTGGTGGAGTTCCGATTGGAGCTTTTATGGCCAAAGAGGAAGTTGCAGCTGCCTTTGAGCCAGGTGACCACGGCACCACCTTTGGCGGTAATCCGCTGGCAACCAGAGCTGCTTCAGAAGTAATGGATATTATGCTGGAGCCCGGCTTTTTAGAATCAGTTAAAGAAAAAGGCGCTTATCTCAGATCTGAGCTGGATAAACTGGTGGCTGAAAATGATAATTTAGTTGAAACCAGAGGTAAGGGTTTAATGCTGGCTTTAGAAGTTGGCGGTAGTCTATCAGCTAAAGAAATTACCAACCAGCTCTTTGAGCGCGGATTTTTAGTTAATGCGGTTAAAGAAACTACCCTGCGTTTTTTACCACCACTGGTTGTAGAAAAAGAAGATATGGATTTACTGGTTAAAAATATTGAGGAAATAATTAGAGCTGAGTAGTGATTTATTTACTTTAAATTATATTCAGCATCTGCTATAATTAAAGGTGAAATAAATTTAAATAAAACTGATTGAGCTCCAGAAGCTTTTTAGCTTGATGGAGCTCTATTAATGTTAAAAATATTAGTTTAGAATAAGATAATAGAAAGGTAGGGAATTAAATGGATAAAAGACTAAAAGGTTTAAAAGAGAGTATAGCTAAAAGAAGAGAAAAAGATACAGTTCGCTCCTACAGTATTGGACGGAATGAACCCTGTCCCTGCGGCAGTGGCAAGAAATTCAAAAAATGCTGTGCCCGCAATAATCCGGAGAAAAGTGTGGAGGAATATTTTGAGGCAATTAAAAATGCAGAAAATGAGGAAGAGGTACTAAATCTGCTTAAAGATGCGGTTAAAAATTATCCGCTTGAACACAGGTTTTTACTGCCCCTGATTGTTTACAGCCTGCAGAGCAATAATTATCAGGAGGCCGGCAGATATTTGCGTCACGCCTGGCAGCTGATGGGAACAGATCTGGATGAAGCCTTCATTTCTCCTCTGGTAAACATTATGCTGGATCAGGAAGAAATTGATGAAGCAGAAGCGCTTGTGCGTCAGGCCCTGGAGGATAAGGGAGAAAGCATTCCGCTCTTAATTGCTCTGGCCGAGGTTTACAAAAAGGGTCAGAACTTTCAGCGGGTTAATGACATTATTGAGCGGGCAATGCAGATTGATGCCGAAAATTTACAGCTGATTGTTTTCCGCCTGGAAACTTTAATGGATTTAGATGATGTAGTCAGTGCGTTGAGTCTTTTTGAAAAATATTATGATCAGCTTAAAGAATACAAGCATATGCGGGTAATTTCATTTTTAGATGATTTTATTAAGGAAAGATTTAACCTTAAGGGAAATAAGAAGCTGAAGCAGAAAGAGGCTCTCTCCCGGGCAGCGAAAATTTTTAATGTCTTTCAGCAGCTTGATAATTTAAAAATGAGTAAAGCTGAAACTGAAGGCCGCAAGTTGCTGGCTGAAATTAAGGAGCTGGCACCTAAAAATTCCCAGATTGCTCTCGATATCCTCTCCCGTTATTTAGCGGCAGAGCTTTATCAGGATTTTGCTGATTTTGCGGAAGAACTGGAAGCTGAACATATGAAGAACCCGGATTTTCTGAGACTTCTATTCCTGGCTGATTATCAGCAGGGGAATTTAAAAGCAGCTGAAGAAAAAATTAAGACTGCTTTCACTATCGAAAAAAGTAGAAAAGATGGGCATTTTCACAACTGGCAGGTTGCCTCTGACTACCTGAGATTTTTAGTAGATCACGGTGAGCAGGAGGACCTGGCTGATTTTGTCAGCGAATTTGCAGAGCTTATAGATGATGAGAAAAATCTGCTGGCCAGTTTAATGATGCTGATTGAAAATGAAGAGACCAGAAATTATCAAAAAACACTGCTTGAGAGTTTGTTAAACTTAATCGATGCTGCTAAGATTGATCAGATCAGAAAAAAAGATATTTACAATAACCGCCTGTTTATCAGTCTGGCTGCTCTGGATGGAGATGAGACTATCTATGACCAGGGGCGGGAAATGACTACCGAAGAATTAAAATCTGTGATAGCTGAAGTCGAAGCAGCAGGTGTTGAGACTCCTGCTTTAAGTTATGCCAGATTGAGACTTTTAAAATATCAGTCAGAACTGCAGGAGGATCGAAAAGAAGAACTGGTGGCCCGGGTTAAAGAAGCTGAGATAGAAAGCTATTTTGATACCGTTGCCTATTATGAGACCATTTTAAGATTTGGCGATCCGGCACCAATTTTGACCGAAATACCACACGGCAAATTCTTAGATGATGAATATCTGGATTTCTACCGTTTAATTGCAGCTTTAAAACTCAACTATTATGAAATGGGAACTGAGCTCTTCCACCGCCAGTTAATGCGGGAAAGCAAGCGGAATAAGGTGATGAGCTATTTGGTCAGACTGCTGCGTTACTTTAAAGAAGATAAGCTGATTGAACACTTTAAGGCAATGGAAGTTGATGAAGTAATTATCAACTATCTAAAGAAACTGACTGAAAAGAGAAATTAAATAGAAAGCGGACTTTAGGAAAAAATTCTTAAAAACACTTGTTATTCAGTAAGATAATTATTATAATATAGCTATAACAGCCGGGGCGGAATCTTAATTTTAAGAGCTGCACCCATTAAGAGCTGTTAAATACAATAAGTTTAGTCCACCTGGATCGATGGACTGGGATGGGAGGAAAAGAAAATAAAACTCAAAACAAGACAGATCGTGATTGCTGGTATGCTGGGAGCTATTTCTATTATTTTAGGTGCTACAGGACTGGGATTAATTCCCTGGCCGAGTGCAGCCGGACATGCAACAATAATGCACCTGCCTGCTATTTTAGGAGGGATTATTGAGGGACCGATTGTCGGCCTTTTGATTGGTTTGATCTTTGGTATCTTTAGTTTTATCAGAGCAACCAATCCAATTTTTGCCGACCCACTGATTGCAGTTTTACCAAGACTTTTTATTGGAGTAGCAGCTTATTATGCCTACCGCTCCACTAAAAATTTCAATCAGAGTACTTCTTTAATTCTGGCAGGAGCAGTTGGTACTATTGTCAACACAGCTGGAGTCTTAATTTTAGCTGTAGTTAGAGGTTATTTACCGGCAAGTGCCGCCTGGGCAGTAGCTTTTACCAATGGAATTCCGGAGATAATAGTCGCTGCCGTGTTTTCACTGATTATCGGTAAGGCACTGATTAACTTTCAAAAAAATAGTTAAGATAAAAAGACTGAGGCAGCTGCTTCAGTCTTTTTTGCGGCGTGATATATTGAACCAGGTCCAAAACGCCCGTTTTGGACCTGGTTATAATGAATGATTTCACAAATAACTGTTTTTTGACTTCATTACTCCGGATAATGTATAATATATTATATAGATCAGGAGTAATTCAACTCCGATTTAGGCTTGAGAGGAGGAGTTAAAATGAAAGATAAGCAGAGAATTAAAGAAGTGCTGGAAAATACTGAAATACTGCTTGAACCAGACGATTTAATTTCTACAGAACATGATACAACTCTCCACTATTATGTACTCAGCAAGCCATATTATCTGGATGAATTTCCGGAGGAAGGACCAGAAACCAAGGTGAGAGAAGGAAAAATCACCTGGGAAAAGCCAAAATTGTTAACTCCGGATTATATGATAAATATGAGTGGGTTTAGTGGTGAAGCAAAGAAGGCTATGCAGATCATTGCTCGCGAAAACCCCGATCTGGCCGGACTGCTTTATAAGATGAATTATAGAAAACAATCAATTAGTACCTTTACTATCAGCAGAGAAATTGAGGCTGCTGAAGCTGAAATAAGAGACGATATAGATGAAGAAGATGATAATTTAACTGTAATTATCAAAGGAGTAGATGAGCTCTGGGATGTTTCTTTGATGAAATTTATCCAGACTCTAATGTTAAAGAGTGCTTATAAATCTCAGCTTCCTGACTATGAGGAAAAGGGATTTTTGAGCACAGATGATAAAGGCTATTCTGTAGTTACCAGAAATCTCGAAGGACTGCCAATAGCAGCCAGTGAAGAGATCGAAAAAATGTTTGAGATGGTTAAAAATGGTGAGGAAGATCCTTCAAAATTAAAGAAGGAGCTTGATCGCTGGGGAGTTTTTAATGCATATCAGGATAGATTTTTTGATCTTTTTAGGGAGGACTGATAATGATGAAAAGTGCTTATGAAATTGCAATGGAAAGAGCGGATGAAGTTTATGGAACAAATGATAAGGATCATAATTCTCTAGAAATTAGAGAAGAACTGAAAGAAATTATGGCTCCATTTTTTAAAGAAGAGATGGATGCTGAAGGTTTATGGCATAAGCTGGAAGATAAAGAGGATGCTTATTTAAAAGAAGCACAGCTGATGTTGATTGAATCAATTGGGCTCCGCAACTCTTCTGAACAGATAAAAAGGCGTAAAGAAGCTGTAGTGGCTGTTGAATCACTTAAAGAAAGTGGAAATACCAGTTTTTTTGAGAAACAGTTTACCCAGGCACAGAGCCTGCAGCAGCAGTATCAGACTCAAAAGAAACAGCTTGATGAGCAGGTAAAACAGCACTTAGAACAGGCTCAGGGACAGGGGCAGAATCCACTGGCTGCCGCTCAGGGTGGTAATGACGGTCAGAACGGCATGAATGCTCAGATGAGACAGCAGCTGGCCCAGAAGGTATCAGAGTTTCAGGAAGGATACAATAAGCGTTTTAATAAGTTAATCGATAAAATGAAAGCTGAAATTGAGTAAGAGGCGAAAAAATTTAACTATCATTTAAAAATAAAGCTAAAAATTAAATAAAAATTTAAAAATCCGGCCTTTGAGTCGGGTTTTTTTGCTTTAAAAGCTAAAAATAAACAGGAAAAGATTAATTAAGCTAGAATAATATATTAAGAAGCAAATATAGGCACCTGGTACTTGTAAATATTTACCAAAAAGCTGTTGTTTAAATAAGGAAAATATTTACAAGTACTCGGTACCATCAAGATGGAGGCTAAATAATGATTAAAAACATAGTATTTGATCTGGGAAATGTGCTGCTGGATTTTGATCCGGAAAGTTATCTGGATGAACTTGGCTACAGTGATGATTTAAAGTCCCAGCTGATAAACGAAATTTTTGAAACCGAGGAGTGGCTGCAGCTTGACCGGGGAACTATCAGCCAGAAGCAGGCTGTAGAAAAATGGCAGCAGCGAAATCCAGAGCTGGCCGAAGAGATTGCAGAGGTAATGGCTGAATGGGAAAAGATTTTAACACTCAAGAAAGACAGCCTGGAAATCTTAAAATCAACAGCCGAAAAAAATTATAATCTATATATATTATCAAATTTTCATCAGCTGGCATTTGATTATATCAGCAGCAAATATGATTTCTTTAAATACTTTGATGGTCGGGTGATTTCTGCCGATGTTAATTTAATCAAACCAGAAGCAGAGATTTATGATCATTTACTTAATAAATTTAATTTAAAAGCTGAAGAAACTCTTTTTATAGATGACTCGAAAGCCAATATCGAGGCAGCCTTAAAAAAGGGAATCAGGGTAATACATTTTAAAGACGCTGAGAGTCTGGATGAGGAGTTAAAATTATATCTTAAGGAGTGAAGCTGATGCCTCATATATTATTTGGCCGTTCCAAAGAACTGGAGATTGAAATTACAGAATATTTAGACCTTGTTAACCAGGGGGCCCTGACATTTAAAAGAGATTTAAAGAGGTATGTTCAAAAAGATTTTGAGCTTTTTGAAGAATCACTGACTGACATTAAAAAAATTGAAAATAATGCTGATGAACATCAAAAGGACATTAAATATAAGTTGTATAAATATATGCTGATTCCGGAATCAAGGGCCGATGTTTTAAATATTATTGAAGAGATTGATACGATAACTGATCTGGCCAAGGAAGTGATTTATGAAATTTCGATAGAAAAGCCGGTAATTCCAGCGGGATTAGAAAGTGATTTTTTGGAGCTGGTTGAAAATAGCGCAGAGGCAGTTGACATGCTGGTTAAATGTGTGCGGGCATTTTTTGAAGAAATTTCGCAGGTTAATGATTATGTCAATAAGGTTCATTTTTATGAACATCAGGCAGATAAAAATGAAGAAAGGTTAAAAAGAAAAATATTTTCCGATCAGTGTGAGGAAATAGAAATTGCCTATAAGCTTCAGCTCAGATATTTTATTGAGGAGATTGCCGCTTTGTCTGATCAGGCCGAAATGGTCAGTGAGGATGTTTCTGTAGCAGCTGTAAAAAGAAGAATTTAAATCAGTAAATGGTGGTGTGAAAAATGATTGAAGTTATTATCTATCTGTCAAGCGGCCTCTTTTTAGGCTGGTCTTTAGGTGCCAATGATGCAGCCAATATTTTTGGAACTGCAGTTGGCAGTAAAATGGTCAAATTTTCAACAGCTGCTCTGATTATGACAATTTTTGTAATTCTGGGTTCAGTTGTTAGTGGGGCAGGAGCATCTCATACCCTTGGAGCTCTGGGACAGGTAGGCACACTGCCGGCAGCTTTTGTAGTGGCTTTTGCAGCAGCAGTTGCAGTGTCCTGGATGACAAAATTAAGTCTGCCGGTTTCTACTTCACACTCGATTGTAGGAGGGATAATTGGCTGGAACCTTTATTCTGGTTATGCCACTGATCTGAGTGTGCTGAGAGAAATTGTAGGAGCCTGGATATTTTCACCGGTTCTTTCGGCTTTTTTTGCTGTTGTTTTATATTTCGCTTTTAGGAAATGGCTGAATAATGCCAGAGTTCATCTGCTGCAGCTCGATTTTTATACCCGCTGGGGATTATTGATTGTTGGTGCTTTTGGAGCCTATTCTCTGGGAGCTAATAATATTGCCAATGTAATGGGAGTCTTTACCGGTATTATGGAGATTCCGGCTTATAATCTCAGTATTTTTAGCTTCAGTGGAGCTCAGCAGCTTTTTCTGCTGGGAGGGATTGCAATTTCCGTTGGGGTAGTAACTTATTCTAAACGTGTGATGCTTACTGTTGGCTCAAATATTATGGATATTTCTCCAATTGGAGCTTTTATTGTTGTGCTGGCGAGCTCGACTACACTTTTTGTCTTTGCTTCAGCAGGTCTCAAAGATTTTTTAATAATGCTTGGTCTTCCTTCCTTTCCACTGGTTCCTGTATCAAGTTCTCAGGCAGTAGTGGGCGCAGTACTGGGGCTGGGGCTGGCAAAAGGTGGGCGCAATATTAATTTTAAGCTGCTGGGTAAAATTGG
>Ga0247721_100595_pt1 | contig 10273 bp, 7 predicted proteins | sample MSEWel2017_08_16_FD_189089 | JGI IMG/M metagenome (GOLD analysis project Ga0247721, IMG submission 189089) | Subsurface sediment microbial communities from gas well in West Virginia, United States - MSEEL Well Study Marcellus 3H_2017_08_16 | ecosystem: Environmental > Terrestrial > Deep subsurface...
AAATCTAAATATGCACGTACTACAAATTAGACCACAAGAAAAATAATAAATCCCTATTTTACGCCATTCTTCAAAAAACGAAGTCCGTTTTTTAACTTATTTTTGCTTATAACTGATAAGCTTGAGGCCGAAGGCAGCCCATCGAAGATGGATTTAACAGGGTGAACCTTTGCCTTTAACTTGATTAATAATTGAATGCCCATTTCAACATCCTTAACATCTTAACCAACTCTACCTCTACCTCTGCCTTTACCTATCTCCTAAATCCCCACTTCCTTTACGGGGGACTTTGTTTGAAAACTGACGTTATTCTGTGGCGGGGCTAAAGCCCCACATCCAACACCTAAAACCTAAAACCCATCACCTAACACCTAAAACCCATCACCTAACACCTTCACCTCTACCTTTACCTCTGCCTTTACCTTACCCCTTGTTCCTCGGCCCTTGGCCCTTTGAACTTAGCACTTAGAACTTAACACTTATCCCTTATCCCTTATCCCTAAGTTATAACTTTATGATATATATCATAAATTAATTCTGGCACATTTTCTGCTATAAAATTTACGAAAGCTTAAGAAGCTTAAAAAACAATTTAATTAAACTTTAGGAGGTTTTATTATGAAGAAACTGGTAATGTCATTGGCTATAATAGCCATGGTAGCTTTTGCAGCAACTGCATTTGCCACAGTGTCAGGCTCGGCACACGATTTTTCACAAAACAGTGCATCAGGCGTTTATACTTCAGGAACTGAATGCGGAGGGTGTCATAAGCCCCACAACGCCGGAGACCTTATACCGCTCTGGAATGATGGTAACAATTTTGATAGTAATTATACTGTTTACATATCACCAACGGGTACTTTTGATGCTTCCGACAACGCAACCACCAGTATCAGTAATGTCTCTGAAGCATGTATGGCCTGCCACGACGGAACTGTTATGGATGGATCAAATATTTCAGAGTCTTTAGCTACTACAACAGTCGGACTTGACATAGACTATGCAACAAACGCTAACCAGCACCCTATTGCATTTTCCTATGATGATTCTGTTTCCACAGATTCAGAGCTTGTGGCCACGGCAACAGTTAAGGGCACACTTCCTCTTTTCGGATCAACAAATAAAGTAGAATGTGCAAGCTGCCACGACCCTCACGGAACTCAAGGAACCGGAACTACAGATGCAGCAGGTAACTATGCTAACTTTCTGAGAACTGCTCCAGCAGATCTTTGTACTACATGCCACATAAAGTAACCGCATAAATTTACAGTCGATAGGATGGGAGGCTTTTTAAAGCCTCCCTTTTTATAGGTAGTAACCAAGGCGGGAAAAAATGAGAACTTTTATTGCTCTTTTCATTTTTACAGTTGTTTTGTTAACAGGAGCCACTCTTTATGCCTCATGCTCGACCTATGACTGCCACATCCCTGATAAAAATGGTAAAACCGGCGCGCACAATTTCCAGCGGAAAGACAGCTCTAAAAGCGCATGTTCTCCCTGTCACAAACCACATAATGCAGGCAGTAGGATTCCCTTATGGAATGATACAAATCTGTACGACGACGGTCCGGCTTACTCCGTATATACAAGCCCCACCGGCACATTGGATAATATTCCCTCATCTAATGTCTATGCCGGTACCGAAGCATGTATGTCCTGCCACGACGGGATGTCCGAAAGTACGGGTATGGATACGGCATTCTTTAACGGCGGCATATCTTACGGCTTTAAAATGGGTACATTTTATGTAAACTATTCCAAAGCACAGCACCCTATTGGCATGACTTATGACAGTACAAAGGATACAGGTTTGAACAGTAATGTTGTAAATGGAAAAGTCATAGGCAGTAACGGTAATTTTAAACTGGTAAACAATAAGATGGAGTGTATAACATGCCACGATCCACACAAGAAAGGGCAGGCTACAGTTTTATACAGTCATAAAGTTTCTGATTTGGATAATAAGAAGCTGCTGAGAACAACAGATATTGCAACATTCTGCAACGAGTGCCATCAGGATAAATAGTATAAAATAACTTCTGTAATTTCACACATACATATTTTTCCTCTTTTTACCCCCTTCGGCAGAAGGGGGTTTTTACTTCCGTTGGCGGGACTTTGAGATTAGTTGATCGGTGTATTGGTCTACTGGTTTATTTGTGTATTCGTATATTGGTGGAAAAAGTTTAAAAGTACTAAGTGCTAAGTACTAAGTGTTAAGGGCTGAGGAGCAAGTGCAAAGTGAATGTGGGGGTTGGTTCAATGTTCAACGTTCAAGGTTAAATACCCACTTGACTATCTCAACCAATTCAGCTGCCTCAACCTTTACCTCTACCTTTATCCTTGTTCCTTGAAACTTAACCCTTAACACCCAACACCCGTCACGGTATTACCGTAAAATTAATCTAATTATCTAATAAATAACATTGTTATAATATGGCACCATTTTTGCTTAATGCTGTGTACATATCCTGTTTATTGTATCAAAGTTTATTTTAAAGCTTACAGGAGAAACTGTTATGAAAATCAAGATTTTATTTATTTTATTGTTTATGTTTTTATTTGCCTATATGGCCTTTGCACAGAGTTGCAGTACTTATAACTGCCATACAGCAGATAAAAACGGTAAAACGGGCGCACATAATTTTCAGAGAAGTGATGGTACTGATAAAAGTCCATGTGCGCCATGCCATAAACCACACAACGCAGGTGATAAAATACCGCTATGGAATACGGTTAATAAATTTGACGATGGGGTTGCATATTCTGCTTATACAAGCCCTACCGATACCTTGGATAATATCCCTTCATCGAATGTCTATGCCGGTACCGAAGCATGTATGTCCTGCCATGACGGTATGTCCGAAAGTACAGGCTTTGAATCTCCATATTTTCAAAATTATAGTATGGGGACAATGCATATAGATTATTCAAACGCTCAGCATCCCATAGGTATGAATTATGACAGCAAAGTGGACGCCGGCTTAAGTGGAAATGTAGTAAGCGGTGAGGTTGTGGGAAATATTGGAAAATATAAACTTGTAGGTGGTAAAGTCGAATGTATCACCTGCCATGACCCTCACAAAAAAGGTCCTCCGGGTGTGGATATTTTAATGACTGGATATTATACAATGCCTGAAGATCAGGCGGTAGCTTATCAGAAGCTTTTAAGGTCAAGCAGTATTCAGGGTTTTTGTAATGACTGCCATCAGGATAAGTAATATCAAATAGCTCTTTCTGAAGTTTTTTCACATACATTTTTTCCTTTTTGCCCACTTCGAAAGAAGTGGGCTTTTACTTTTTTCAGGAGAGAGGATTTTTTAGAAAGTAGAGATCTTTTAATCTCTGTTGTCATAATAAATGCATTATTCGAAAGCTTAAACTTCCGGCACCTGAAACCCGTACACCGTTCTCCTGAGTGTATCAAAATATGCTAAAAATGTCTCACTGTGTCTCAATTGTGTTTCAAAAATGTCTCATATCAAGCATAGTATGTCTAATTTGTGTCAAGATTGTATACAAAATACAAAATACAAAAGGCAGTATTAAGAGCTAAGTGTTAAGTTTATGGGTGAAAGTGAATGTGAGTGTTCAATGTTCAAAGTTTTCAGAACCTATGTATTATATCAAGTTGCAATCATCAAAGTAACAAAAACAGGGATGAGATTACTTCGGGACTTTGTCCCTCGTAATGACGTATAAAAGGCAGTAATTGCGATTTGCCCCCGTGCGGAGAATCAATCTCACCTACGGATTATGAGATTACTTCGTCATCCGCCAAAAAGTGGATTCCTCGTAATGACAGTGTTTGTACGTCATTGCTCGCCCTGTTAAATGCCTATGCAAATTGCTCTACAATTTATTCAACAGGACAAACTTAGCACTTAGCATTTAACACTAAAAAGTAAGAACCCAACACCCAACACCCAGTACCCAACACCCAATTGTATTATGGCAAACAAATTGCTATTTAAATTTAGACAATTTTATAGAGTATTTATTTATATCTTGTTATGGTGGTTTATTATTAGGTATTTACTTGCGGTTACTTTTGTTTTATGTGTTTTAGTACCGAACATCTACTCGGCTGACTCTCATGAATTTACGTTTATGATGGGAAAGTATGCAGGAAAAAGGTACTGTATGTACTGCCATAAAGGCCAAAGTTCCTATGATTTAAAGCCAATTTGGGGAAAGGAAAGTATCAAAAAAGGATATAACTACTTGTCACCTGATGTTAATGAAAAATCTTACAAAAAACTGATAGGTGTTTTCCGGAAAATTACCAATGTCTGCCTATCCTGCCATACCGACTATGCCAGTCATGAAGATATTCATCCTATCAATGTCAATATAACGGAGAGTGACCAAAGAAGCCTTTCTGTTCATCAATATAAAGGTAAAATAAACGGTGTTCTTCCTTTATTTGGGAAAAATAAAGAGATTTTGGAGTGCCCGACCTGCCACGACCCTCATACCAAGGAAGCCTCTCTGCTCAGAGTGGGAAAGAATAAACTTTGCAAGAGCTGCCACGACCAATGAGTTATAATATTAAAATCTTCTCTCTCATAGTATTGATTATATTTATCTCCTTTCCGGCATATGCGGGTTATCTTACCTTGGACGGAGGATACGGGCTGACGTATCAGAAATATAACAAAACTTCCGACAATACCTCTGACCTGGATGCAGGAAGCCAGCTGGATGAATTGTTTGCCAACCTGCGTTACAGGCGTGAGCTGATGAATGAACGGTTGGGATATCTTCAGCTGAATACACAAATTACCGAGTACAGCCTGAACTATTTTGAATCCAAGAAGCCTGAACTGTCGATTCCTTTTACAAGTAATGACAGAGCAAAGAATAAAGATGATGCGTTGTTTTATGATGTGAATCCCCGGGCCTTTATCAGAATTCCGGCAAAAAAACTGAGATTCGGTTTCGACTATTCTTTGAATAAGTCCATCGATACGGATACCGGCGACTATTTCAGCTCTCTTAATAAAATCAGCGATGATGTTAAAGAATTGGAAGATATTAACCAGTCTCTGGGCGATTATGATAAGACAGAGAGGCAGAAATATTTTTTATACCGCAGCGGCGATCTTAATGTAGTGGCTAAATATTTCGGATACAACTATGATTACGGCTATGATGTAGAAGAAGAGGATGAAAATATACTGAAAAGCGAGGTTTTCGCACAATCGGGTGTTTCTTATAAGAGATATGCCGGTATTTACTACGAAAAAGAAAAAAGTACTTTTAAGGATTCCAAAACAGACCATGACGAGTATACCGTAAAAGTAGGTACAATAACTGCTGAAGGTATGGAAGATGAATTGGAACTGGGAAATTTCAGATTTTCTGCGTTTGCAGATAAGAATGTTGTTAATGAAAGTTCGCTGGAAAGTAATGAAGGTTCGGAATACACAAATGCGGAAGTTAATTTCGGGTATGAAAAAAATATATATGATCTGAATAACAGGGTCTATTATGAAAAAGACGACCAGACTGAGACCGGTGAATTGGATGAAAGAATGGGGTACGTTTTCAGTTTTGAAAGTAATGCTCTGGATTTAAGCTATTATCTTGAGTCGGAAATATATAAAGAAAGGGTTGAGGAACATAATTTAAGAGAAAACAATATATCTCTGTCATCATTTAACTCTCTGATAGCGGACGGTCTTAACGGAACAGGCACAATAACTATAACAACCGATGATGACCAGATTATTCTGGATCTGACGGGACTCAGCGTGGATGACGAATTTTTAACCAATCCTAATCTGATTATAGACCCCGGCGAAAGTTATCAAATATCTTTTACCGAATCTGTGTCGGGCTCTATTGTGCTGGCAGGTGGAGACGTTGATGATGTATCTATTTCGGCTCAGAGGGATCTTCAGACTGCGTATGATAACATAGGAACAAAAAGCAAAGCCGGTTACAATTTCAAAGAGCTGGAATCCTTTAAAAACAGATTTGATATTGAATACGAAACTGCCAATCATAATTATGATCCTGATAAAAAGTATACTGTAGTGGAAGATGATTACACTGATTTAAAATTATCCCAGGAATTTGATATCCGCCCATGGTTCCTGATTTTTGATAAGTGGGCCAGCTATAGAAAGTATAATGAAGAGAGTTTGACTGACACGGCAAGTGATAAATGGAGAGAGGAGTATCTGTTTACATCCAGAGACGGTTTTTACACTGAAGAAAACAAGTTTTATCTTGTTTCTGAAATCGGTGCGAAATACGGTGAAGGATATGATACGAGAGAAACAAAACGCTTCATGTTGTATACCGAAAAATCTACTGAGAATATGAGACTCGGCTTTTTCCCCGAAAGAGAAATAGAAAAAGAGCCGGATAATTATAAACAGACAACGGATTCTTATGAGCTCGAATTCAGGTTGTATCAAAGTAACCTTAGGGCTGAGTATGAGGAAGAGATAAAGGATTACTATGATGCTGTGCAAAAAGACGAAGAGCGGGTGTCTAAAAATCTGAATTACAGACTTAATTTACGCAATGTAAGATTCAATGCAAGGTATAACTCCACAAAATATGAATATACCACTGAATCTTACGAGGCAAACCTGATTCTCGTAAAACAAAGAAGTTTTCCTGCAAATGTGCCGTATGTGATACTGGAGCTGGGTTTTGAAAGGGAAAGAAATGACAAATCTGGTAGTTTTGAAAAGGACGATTATGTGACGGGTAAGATTACTTATACTCCCACAAGCAGGCTGGAAGCGATATTTTCTTTTGAAAAACAGATAAATGCAGCTGATGATGAGGGTATAGACTATGAATTTATTGCAAAATACGCCACCAATGTGTTTAAATTAAGTCTCGGATATAGAAGAAATGAACCACAGAAAACAATAACAGGAGAGTTGAAGATGTCATTTATTTTGAAATACGCAAAAGTTTTGGTATTGGTTATCGCGGCCGCCGCGGTTAGTTATGCAGCGTCAAATGATGTGAAAACGGCGGCCAGGGTCGGTAGTGACAATATATCACTTTTTGAAGTAAAAAGTTTTGTTAATACAGTTGTTCCTGTGGGAAAGTTTCATGCGGGCAGTTTGAATAAGAAAAAATACTGGGATGATGCTCTTGATAAGGCTGTTGATGCAAGGCTTTTGAGAATGTATTTAGAAGAAAACAAACCCGGGGTGTTTAAAAAAGCCAAAGATAAAGCTGATAAAATTATTAAAACTATAAGACAAAGATTTAACTCGGAAGATGGGTTTGAAAAGGCTTTAAAATCTAACGGAATCTCCAGGGAAATTTTACGTGATACACATATCGATATGAACGTTAAGTCTGTTTTTAAAAATTATTATATGAAAAATCTGCAAATAGAAGACAAAAAATTAAAAGATTATTATAATAACAATAAGGGAATGTTTATGCTGGGTGAGTCTGTAATGGTGAAAAACTGTCTTATTGGAGCTGATGCCAGAAATCTTGAAAAAGGCCAGATGAAAGAGAAAAAAGACAAAGCGGAAATGATTTTGCAGCTCATGAAGAACGGAAGGCAGGAGAGGGGGTTTCAGATGTGTGATAACGGGACATTCCCCCTTAAACAGAGAGTTTACAAGTTTACTGAGGGCTATCCTGTTAATAAGATACTTTCCCTGAATAAAGGAGAATTTGGAGGACCTTATAAAAACATTTACGGTTATCTTATTGTTAAAGCGGTGGAAAGATATGATAATGAACCTGTGCCTTATGATGAAGTAAAAAGTAACATCAGACAGATTATGAAAAAGAGTAAGTTTGAAGATAGATATAATGCTATTATTAAGAGGATGAGAGATGAAGTTTCTGTTGAAAAAATTATGCTTGATGCTCCTGACAGTTAGCTGTATAGCCTGTGCTACGAAACAGCAGCAGTCTGATAAATTTAGCACCTATTTCTGGCCGGATATGGCCGATCCCAAGATTAGTCTTGAAAAAGTAATTGATGCCGACTTTATTTATGAAAACAGAAATTTCTGGAGCAAATTTTTCGGTCTTGGGTATGAAGTAAAGCCCCTGCATAGACCTTTTGCCGTTGCTTCCAACGATTCTTTTATTGCCGTAAGTGATATTATGTACGGCGTAATTAATCTTATAGACAGAAGTGACAACTCACTTGATATTATCGGCACATTTGACGGGAAACATTTAAAGTCGCCCGTAGACTTGGATTTTGTAGGAAATGATTTGTACATTGTTGATTCAGAAAAAAATTATATTATCCGCTATAATGTACTCACTGAAAAGTCCAGTTTCCTGGACATACAGATGAAAAAGCCCGTTTCGGTAAAAGTGGACCATAACAACCAAAAAATATTTCTGGCCGACACGAAAAGAAACACAATAATAGTTACCGATTTGAACGGCAATATTTTAAATTCCTTTGGGAGAAGGTTAAATTATCCTTTGGATATTGATTTGAATGTAGAAGAAAAAAAGGTTTATGTGCTTGATTCCATGAATTTCAGAGTAGTTGTATTTGACTATAACGGCAAAATGCTTAAAACTTTTGGTAAAATTGGTGTGAAGCCGGGGCAGTTTTCCAAGCCCAAGGGGTTATGTCTGGGCAGGTATAACAGATTGTATATCACCGATGCGGATTTTGATAATTTCCAGATATTTAATACGGAAGGGCAGTTACTGTATTTTTTGGGTGAAACGGGAGATTCGCCCGCAAAATTTTATATGCCCGAGAGGGTGTACTGTTATGAAGATGAGCTGTATGTGAGTGATTTATACAATTCCCGAGTGAAAATGTATAAGGTATATGAGTAAATACGCAGTGCTAAGTACTAAGGGCTAAGTTCCAAGGGCCGAGGGCTAAGTGCGAAGGTAGAGGTAGAGGTAGAGGTTGAGATGGTCGAGTGGGTATTTAACCTCGAACTTTGAACATTGAGCGTTGAACCAACCTCCACATTCACTTTGCACTTACCACTTAACACCCTGTTAAATGACCTTCGGTCTATCAGCAAAGCTGATATTTAACAGGGTAAACTTAACACTTAACACTTGATCTGGTATTCTTTTTGCTATTAATGTATTGGGCACAGGAGGAGTTTTATGAAAAAAACATACATTTTTACTATTCTGTTTATTTTGACCGCGATGATAGTTTTTGCCGGTATTGCAAATACACCTCATAATCTTTCTGTTTCAGGTCCCGGCACGGTCAAGTCTGCTACTGAAAAAAGAATATGTATTTTCTGTCACACACCTCATAATGCAAGAAGTGAAGCTCCTTTATGGAACAGGAATCTCAGCAGCGCCACATATACCGTGTATTCATCAAAAACTTTTGATGCCACGGCAGACCAGCCTACGGGTAATTCAAAGCTCTGTCTTTCATGCCACGACGGAACAATTGCATTGAATCAGATATATTCCGGAACAATACAGGGCACAAGTCTTTCTAACCCGCTTACCGGTGAAGCCAACCTGGGGACTGATCTGAGAGATGACCATCCTATTTCCTTTCTATACAGCGATTCCACGGTGGCGGACAATCAATTGATAAACGAAGCATCTCTGCCGAGCTTTGTCAAGCTCCAGAACGGACGTGTGGAATGTACTTCCTGTCACGACCCCCATACAGAAGCACAGTATTTTTTAAATAATGCTGACATAAGTCAGCTCTGCAGTTCCTGTCATGATAAGAAAACAGGTACACAGCTTTTTGCCAGCTCTCCTCACAGCAATGTTTTTTCTCAAACGCCAGTCTCTGCAACATATGCCTGTAAAAACTGCCACGATGTTCATAATGCAAAAGCTATGGAGACCGGGGCGGCAACAATACAGTTATTAAGAGGAAATGAGGAGCAGCTTTGCTTTATCTGCCACGGTACATCCACTCTTAACGGGGCACCTGTGCCAAATAACAGCGGTGTGGATATAGAGATGCGAACGGCAACAGCTGATGGTACACGTGCCACAGCTGGCGGTGGCATCAAGGATGGGACTAACGTTACAGATAGATTTTATAACAAGTCTCACGATGTGGTATCATCGGCACAGTCAGGTAATGGAACTCAAATGGAGTGTATCAACTGCCACGGTCCCCACGGTGTGAGGCCGGATGACCTTACTACTAATAATGTTATAGAGTCTCTGGTGGATCCGGATACATTGAAGCCTTTTAAGCCGCAAACCAATCCTAACACAGGCAGTGACTACTGGGACAAGTTTTATCAGATGGATGAATTCTGCCGTCAATGCCATGATGGCAGCTTCCCTTCAAACCCTG
>Ga0247721_100603_pt1 | contig 10175 bp, 7 predicted proteins | sample MSEWel2017_08_16_FD_189089 | JGI IMG/M metagenome (GOLD analysis project Ga0247721, IMG submission 189089) | Subsurface sediment microbial communities from gas well in West Virginia, United States - MSEEL Well Study Marcellus 3H_2017_08_16 | ecosystem: Environmental > Terrestrial > Deep subsurface...
TCTGTAAAAGAAACATAAAAACCAAATAAGGCCGGAAAAACTATAAATATTCCAAATATTATTAGGTTGGGTAATACAAATAAATAGGGTGCTATCTTCTTTTTCCACCTGTACATAAAATGCCTCCTTATTAATTATCCTGGCCTGTTTAAAAACAGGCCAGGAAATATAATCTATTTTAATTCTCCATATCTTCAATTTCTGATTCTGCTAATTCTTCAATATTTTCTACAGCTTCTTTTGGTGTTATTTCTTTTTGAATTGACTTTACAACATTTTGTCTGATGTCATCGTAAATTCTTGACATTGCTTCGTTATAAGCCCAATCAGAACCTGCTTCTGGAGGAGATACAGCTAATTCATTACTGAAGATCTCAAACATATCAGAACCAAATGAGTAATTAAGCTTACTGTTATCTGTTCTGGCACTTAAGAATAGAGATTCTTCACAGAACTTAGCATTTACTTTCTGCGAACTGAAGTATTTTAAGAAATCTACAGCAGCTTCTTTATTATCAGAATCTTTAAATCCTGCCACAAATTTACCGCCAACTACAGAAGATCTTATTTTGCCCTTAGGCATATAAGCTACTCCCCAGTCAAAGTTTTCAATATTATCACGATAATTTGTCAGCATCCAGTTTCCAGCAAAATGCATTGCTGTTAAACCTGAACGGAAAAGTGTATTAGGGTTTTCTCCACCCAGCCAGATAGATTCAGGAATTATGTTTCTATCATGTAATTCAACGAAAAATTCTACAGCTCGTTCACCTTCAGGTGAGTTAATTGTAACTTCGCTCCAGTCTTTAGAGAAGAAAGATCCGCCTGCCTGATAGAGTAATGTAGACCAGCGGTGGGGACTGTAATCATAAGCTAAACCGTAACGTGCATTGGATTCTTCAACAACTTTTTCTAGAGCATTAGCCCATTCTTCCCAGGTCCACAGATCATCTAATTCTTCTTCAGTGTCGGGAACATCAATTCCAGCAGCTTCAAAATAGTCTTTATTATAAATAATACCATTTGCTGTTACATCAATTGGTACAGCCAACATTTCTCCATCAACCATTACATAAGGGTGAGTAGATTCTACAAAGTTATCTAAATAATCCTGCCCAATACTATCATTAAGGTTTAATAAGGCAGATGATAATTCACCAGGGTTTGATACTCTGGCAAGATCTGGAGGGTTTCCACCAGCTACCATAGTCTTGATTTTAGTATTTAGTTCATTATATGGTACCTCAATAATGTTAAATTCAACGTCTGGATTTTCTTCTTGATAATCATCAATAATATCTTTTAATACTTCACCTTCTACTCCATCACTAAACCAGACAAAGTCTAAAACAGTTTCCTGAGCAAAAGCTGGAACAGCCATCAAACCAACTAAAAGCAAAGCAGTAATCGTAATAAACAAATTTTTTCTCATTAAATATAACCCCCTAAATTTTTTTAAGAAATAAAAGAACAACTAAAAATCTACCACCCCTTTCTCTAAAGAAATATTTATATTAAATGGTTTTAACCATTTAATTAGTAAAAAAAGTAAATAATTACAGTTTTTTATCTATAATTAACTTTCCGCCTGGATCTGTATGCTCTATTTCTATGGGCTCATCATTTAAAAGTAAATTATCTTTCCAGTTGAATTTAAATCTGCCATGTTTAGGATCATTAAAATTAATCTCCTGCTCCTTTATATCTAAAAAAGAATTAGATATCTCTTCAATAAAATTCTCAAATGAATTAAACTCATCCCTATTAGCTGCCCTGATAAGCCAACTGTTTTTTCTGCCAGCTGATTTTAATTCTCTATCCTGATTAATACCAGCTGCAGCTAAATTAAGCTTATTAGCTGCAGTTATGGCAAAAAATGCACTATCTTTACGGGCAAAATAATAGTTTTCTATTTCTAAATACTCATCATAAGCATAAGTGGGAAAATAGGCATGAGTAAAATCAACAGGATGCTCATCTGCAATATCAAAAAGCAGAAACTGAACATTTTTATACTGAGCAACTTTAGGGAGATAACCATTTCCAGCCCAGTAGGATGGTCTACCAAAACCTATTTTAACATTTTCACCGGGATGATTTACCCAGCACAATGCTTCAGCATCTATAGTTAGCTGGTTTATGTGTTCCTGATAACCTTTTTTTGCCGGTTTAAAGTCTAAGGCTGAAGTTATTAAATAATCTCTATTCTTATACAGATATAAATCTACAAAATTATTTTTACCCTGAGTATTTTTAAAGATCATACTTTCCGCTTTATCCCAGTCAACATATTTTTTAAGTTCAGGATTAGGTTTATAATCTGAAAGACAATAGAGTGCCTGAGCATTTGTTGCTTCATTTAAATATCCTACACCCCAGGAAACTCGACTCAGAGCATTTGTATAATTTACATATCTACCCTTAAGTTCTTTTTCATAACTCCGACCGTGAGAACAGGCCATTAAACCATGGTGACTGTTATAAGCAATTAATTCAAAAGTCATATCTATAGCTTTTTTCGCCAGTTTCTTTAAAGCTTTGTCATCTGCCAATTCATAAAGAGCAAAAAACCCTATCAAATCTATTGGAATATAAGCAGTTGAATTCCACTCCGAAAAACCCTCTGCAAAAAATCTTTGAAACCATTCTTCCAGCCGCTCTTTAGCTTTCAAATAATGAGCTTTTCCTTCAATACCTGCATTAGCAAATTCTTTCTCGGGAAATATTTGGCCAGCTAACAGTTCGGATACATGAAAGAGCAGAGCGTGATTTTCACTAAAGTACCACATAACATCATTGCCCTCTTCATCAATCCAGTACCTAAAATTTCTTATTACTTTTTCAGTATAATTCCAAAAATTTTGATCAAATACTTCACCTCTAAATTTAATCCATAACCATAAAATTGGTACTAAATAAAAATCACTACAGTCTTTTCTTTTCTCTATCCCTTCTAATTCATTGATTAATATTTTTTTAGCTTCCTTAAGCTCTTTTTTCTTAGCTACCATTGCAAGTGCCTTCTGAGCGATCGATTCTCCATGTTCTATAATAAAGTTTAAACTATTTTCTTTTCTTGTATCCAGATTATCTGCTGCTGGAAAAAGAAGTTCTTTTTGATAAACCTGCAAAGTTAAATGCTTACTCATTTTTAAGTCATTATTTATAAGAATTGATATCTTAATATGATTAAAGCCCATCGGATATTCATTAACATTTCCAATTTCAACTTCTTTTTTATCTTTAGGAAGAACTACTGTTTTTTTAGCTCCCTCTATAAAATCTATAAAGTCTCCACCAGCCTCAATTTTAAGTTTTAAAGTTTTAGAAAATGAATCTGAGAAATGCAGTTTGATTTCTCCTTTTTTGTATGTGTCCTCTTTAAAGTGAGCACTTTCCAAAAGATTTTCAATATCTTTTAACTTTGACAAATCGTTTTCCGTTTCAATAAGCTGTTTTATAGTAAGTTTATTTTTTGACTGCAGAGAAAAATAATATAAGGTATCTCTTTCTGCTAAATCATTAAAAAACACTTTAATTTTATGCTTTCCTTTATCCAATTTAATTGAAAATTTCTCTGTCTTTTCAATATTTCTGGTATAAGGTCTAAAGTCAATAACTTCTTTACCATTAACCCAGATTTTAACTCCTCCACAGGTTTTTAATTCAAATTCATATTCTCTACTTTTTGGAACTTTTAACTGAGATTCAGCCCAGCTCTCCAAATAAGTTGGAAGAAACCAAAACCATGACCTTTCAACTTTGGGATTTCCAAATGGAAAATAAATATCAGCCATTGATAAATCATTATTAAAATCAATTTCTTTTGTTTTATATTCAGATAAGAATTCTTTTCTGCAGGGATACTGATGAATAGAAAACCCTTCATCCAGCCAGGAATTATCTATTTTAGCTTCCATGGTATCTGGAGCTGACTTATAATTTTCCTCTTTCAATTTTGATATTTTCCAGTGATTTAAAAAATCATCTTTTTCAATTTTATATTCTAACAAGTTAATATATTCCCCTTTCCCTGAAACAATATATTATTAAAAATGATTTTCCTATTGACTACTTTAAATTCATTTTTAACTTCTTTATTCCAAATTATTCGAAAATTCATTCTGTAATTAATTATATAACAATAATTTTGTTGCCGCTTTGAGTTTTCTGCTTTAAATATTGCAATTCTTTAGGTATAATATAATTAAGCAAAAGAAAGTTGGTGAGATTAACATGAATGACAAAGATTGCTATTTAAGTAATAGCCTTTTAGAAGTAACTTATAAAAAATCAGAAGTGATATCTGACTCCGATAGATTTAATATGCATCTTCATGATTTTTATGAGCTATTTTATTTTTTGGAAGGTGACGTTACCTATTATATAGAGGGACATGCTTATGAATTAGAAAAAAACACTCTCTTAATAATGAATAATCGTGAACTCCACAAACCAATCTTCAATCAGGATATACCCTATAAGAGAATTGTTATCCACTTTTTTCCCTGGGTTTTATCAAAATATGATTCTTATGATTTCAATCTCCTTGAGTGTTTTGAAAATCGCAAAGAAGCACATCACAATAAAATCTATGACCGAGATCAAGAAATTTATAATTACTTTAAAAAAATAACCAAATATGCAGAACAGAAAACCGAGGAATCAGAAATAATGATTGAAACAATTTTTGTTCAGCTCTTAATCTTAATCAATAAGCTATTTACACAAAAAGAAAAAAATGAAAATAACACTATAAGATATAACGAAAGAATTTTAGATATTATTACTTATATCAATGAAAATATCAATAAATCTCTTTCTTTAGATTTTCTATCAGATAAATTCTTTTTAAATAAATCTTATTTATCACACATTTTCAAAAAACACACCGGGGTTTCAATTATTCATTATATCCACTACAAAAAAATCATGACAGCCAAAAGACTGCTGCTTGACAATAACAGCTGCAGTGAAGTCTGCTCCCAATTAAATTTTGGTGATTATTCAACTTTTTACAGAGCTTTTAAAAAAGAAGTCGGGGTTTCTCCTCAAGAATATCAAAAAGAAAGATCTTCAATAGAAAAATATCAGTTTTTTAATGACTAAAAATAATTATATAAAAAAACTCTTCTCAAAGGTTTTGATAACTTTAAGAAGAGTTGATTTTCTGTCTTGTATATAATATTTTACTTTGAATCACTTATGCAATCTCGGATCAAAAGCATCCCGAAAGCCATCGCCCACCAGGTTAAAACCAAGCACCAAAAGGGCAATTGCTATCCCGGGAAAAGTTGCTATCCAGGGTGCATTTCTTAAAAAGTCCTGGCCGTTGCTGAGCATCGCTCCCCACTCAGGTGTTGGCGGCTGTGCACCAAGGCCTAGAAAGCTCAAGCCAGCAGCATTAATAATCGCCCGACCAATACTTAAAGTAGTCTGGATGATAATTGGAGCCATTGAATTTAAAAAAACATGTTTTAAAATAATTCTTAAATCACTGGCCCCCAGCGCCTGAGCAGCCATTACATATTCTTTCTTTTTAACCGATAAAACCGAGCTGCGCACAATCCGGGCATACTGAGGTACATAGACAATACCAATTGCAATCATCGCGTTAAAAATCCCCGGTCCTAAAATTGACATAATAACCAGAGCCAGCAGAATATAGGGAAAGGACAGCATCAGATCCATAATCCTCATAATCAGCATATCAATCCAGCCACCGTAATAGCCGGCAACCAGGCCCAGACTGACTCCTAAAATCAGAGAAATAAAAACTGAAACAAAACCAATCTGCAGGGAAATCCTGGCCCCATAGATAATTCGGCTGAAAACATCTCTACCAAACTCATCTGTACCCAAAAAATTCTCCGCTGAGGGCGGCCTAAAAGACGTGATAAAATTTTGTTCAAAGGGGTCATAAGGGGCAATCAGAGGAGCAAAAATAGCAATTACAGCAAAGATAAAGAGAATTATAATACCGGCAATTGCAGTTCTATTTTTACGCATTCTCCTAAAAGAAATGGTCCATAAACTCTCACTTTTAATTCTTTTTTCTTCAGTCATTCCTGTTAAATTCGCCAAGATTTACACCTCCTGTTTAAGAATAATGGATCCGCGGATCAAGATAGGAATAAAGTATATCCACTATCAGATTAATAAAAATAAAAAATGAAGCAATAAAAATTACGGCTCCCTGAATCACCGGAAAATCCCTGCCCAGGATTCCATTGATCAAAAGCCGGCCCACTCCCGCTCTGGCAAATACTGTTTCGGTTAAAACAGCTCCTCCCAAAAAACTTCCGAACTGGAGCCCGATAATGGTCACCACCGGAATTAAAGAGTTTTTAAGCACGTGCTTTAAAATCACAACTTTTTCGGGTAAGCCTTTGGCTCTGGCTGTACGGATATAGTCCTGATTTAAAATTTCTAAAGTGGTTGATCTGGTCATCCGGGCAATCATCGCCACCGGAATAGTAGCCAGGGTAATTGCCGGTAAAATCAGATGAGAGAAAGTACTCCTTAAAGCAGCCCAGTTTTGAGTAAGAATACTGTCTAAAAGATAAAAATTTGTGATAACTTCCAAATCCGTTACTCGGGAAATCCTGCCTGAAATCGGCAGCCAGCCAAGTCTGGCTCCAAAAATCAGCATCAGCATCATCCCCACCCAGAACACCGGCATTGAAATCCCAAGCAGAGCCCCGACCATTGTCAGATTATCGATCAGGGAATACTGTTTAATGGCAGAAACAATCCCTGCGGCAATGCCAATAATGCTGGCAAAAATCATGCTTAAAACTGTCAGCTCGATTGTAGCCGGAAAAGCAGCTCCAATCTCATTGATCACCGGATTCCTGTTTCTAATCGACCTTCCTAAATCTCCCTGGACCAAATTAGTTAAAAACTTATAATACTGAATGTGCAGCGGCTGGTCAAAACCAAGTTCTGACCTCAAACGAGCAGCATCTTCTTCAGTTCCCTTATCGCCGAGCATGATCTGCACCGGATCTCCCGGAATTAAATGAATCATAAAAAAAACTACAACTGAAATTGCCAGCAATAGTGGAATCAAAAGCAGCACTCTTCTTAAAATATAATTAAACATTTTCCTCACCCCAAAAGATTAATGGGGGCAGCATCAGACTACCCCCATCTAGATTGATTACTCTTCCAACCATACTTTGTGGAAATACTTATTATTAGTTGGATAAAGCACATAATTTCCTACATCTTTTCTGATAGGTATCTGCATCTTCATGTGATTTAAGAAGACAAATGGTGCATCATCAACAATAATCTGCTGAACTTCTTGATATATCTCTTCTCTTTCAGCTTCATCTGTAATCTGCTGAGCTTCTTCTAATAATCTGTCAACTTCCTCATTAACATAGAAAGCCCGGTTGGTTGAACCGCGATTATCAGAATTAAAGAATACATTTAAGAAGTTATCCGGGTCACCATTGTCAGCAATCCAGCCAAAAAAGGCAGCTGTATGCTTACCGGCTTTACCTTCTTCAATATAGGTACCCCATTCGAGCTGTTCTATCTCAGCATCTATTCCAACCTGACTTAAATACTGCTGGACAGCAGTTGCCAGTCTGGCGCCAACTGGATTATATGACCTTGGTGCAGAATAGGTGCGGAGAGTAAATTCAAAACCGTCACCATAACCAGCTTCTTCGAGCAGCCTTTTGGCCTCATCTGGATCATAGGGATAGCCTTCCAGACTTTCATCATAAGACCAGATTGTTGGAGGTAGAGGTCCTTTGGCAACAGTTGCCTGTCCTCCCATCAGATATTCAGCGATTTCTTCTTTGTTGATTGCATAGTTCATTGCTTTCCGCACATTTTTATTATCAAAGGGCTCTTTTTCGTTATGCAGAGCAATATAACCAATGTTCAAGCCCGGAGCTTCCAGTAAATCAAGCTCTTCGTTATCTCTTACTCTTTCAATATCAGTAGGATTTAGACCTTCCATCAGATGAATATTGCCCTCTTCTAATTCCAGAAGGCGGGTCTGATTATTTGGAATAACTGTAAAAATCAGCTCATCTAGATAAGGTCGGCCATCCCAGTAATCTTCATTTGCCTCTAAAGTAATATGATCATCTCTAACCCATTCCACAAACTTAAAAGCACCGGTTCCAACTGGATTTTTAAAGATATCCTCTCCATATTCTTTAACTGCTTCCGGACTGACAATCATAGTTGCAAACATGGCCAGATTTTTAAGGAAGGGAGCATATGGATTTTCGAGAGTAAATTCAACTGTATATTCATCAACTGCTCTTACCTCGTCGATCATTCCCAGAGAAAAGCCGGCATAAGGATAAGAACCTTCAAGATAGTATGGGTGGTCAGGATCAAGCTGGCGCTCAATATCAAAAACTACAGCTTCTGCGTTAAAAGGTGAGCCGTCATGGAATTCAACACCTTCTCTTAAATGAAAAACATATTCCAGACCATCATCCGAAATCTCCCAGTCAGTGGCAAGTGCAGGTTCTATCTCTGTGGTTCCTGCCTTAAAGCGAACCAGACCATCGAAAACATTGACAATAACATCAGCCGAGTTGCCGAGGGTAGTCATATGAGGATCTAAGGCATCCGCATCTGCTCCCTGAGCATAAATCAAGGTTCCACCATACTCTCCTTCGTGACTGTCTGCCATAACCGATCCGGTCAGAGTAAAAACAAGCGCTGTCAGCAAAAACCAAACGAATAATCTTCTCAACATTGTCACTCCTCCTTGTAATTTGGTCAATTTATTAAAATATTATGAAAATTTTTAATATTAAATAAAAAAAGACACTACATGTTATATTTCGCTGTAGATTGTTAAAATCCTTCTAATAATAGAAAAATTCCTCTTCCAATCAGTTTTGTTACTCCAATTAGAAGAGGAATTAAAGCTTACAATTAAACTTTTCTAAGGCTTACTACACTACCAGGAAAGCTGATTTCCCTGATAATCATAATAGATTTTCTGATAGTCTTTTCTTGCTTCAACAAAGCGCCTGAATATCTCAGCTGCAGACTCTGCTGCCTCAATATCAGCTTCTTCATTTTTATCACCCAGCATATAGGTTTTAAGGTAGCCCGGATGGAGGGCAAAGACTTTTAAGCCTTTTTCCTGCAGGTGATTCTGAATTATTTTAGACTGCATATTAACTGCCGTCTTGGACATCGAATAACCATATTCCTTTTTCCGCGGACAGTCAGCAATACTCCCCGCCTCCGAGGAAATATTTATTAAAAGCTTTTTCTCCCCTTTAAGCAGTAATTCTATAACCGAGTGAGTGACTTTAAGCGGGCCCAGGGAATTAACCCTGTACATCTTTTCCATTATCTCAAAATCTAGCTCTCCTAAAATATCATCGACATCCGGAGCAAAAATCCCGGCATTATTGATCAAAAGATCAAGTGAATCAGTATTTTTAGCTATTTCTGCTGCGGCCTTTTTGATTGAGCTGTCAGAGTCTAAATCCAGATCGACCAGTTTTAAGTTTTCTGGATACTCAGTCTGCAGCTCAGCCAGCCAGTTCCATTCTTCTAAGTAGCGACCGGCGAAAGTAAAATAACCTGCTTCTAAAAATTTCTTTGTTAGGGCAAAACCCAGACCTCTATCCGCACCTGTTATATAAACTGTTTTCTGCAACTGCATCACTTCCTCAATAAATTATCGTGAAATTGATTCCTGAAACTATATTTCTCTAAAAGCACTGATTTACCTTTAATAATTCTGCGCGGGCTTAATGTAACTTAATTAATTTACAAAAAGAATAATCTAAATTATAATAGAAGACAGGATTAGAGGAGGTTTTTAAGATGAATGAATTATATCAGCAGACTAAAAAATACTTTGATTCATATACAGAGCAGTTCAATTTGGAAACTGAAAAGGATCAGAAAAATATTCAGCTCAAAATTGACCACAGTAAAAGGGTGGTTAAAAATATGGAAGAGATCATTAGCAGCATGACAGTAACTGAGGAGGAAGAAAATCTAGCCAGAATAATTGCACTCCTCCATGATATCGGCCGTTTTAAGCAGTATAAAAAGTATAAGACTTTTTCCGATTATAAATCAGAGGACCACGGTCAGCTGGGAGTTGAAGTAATTAAGGAAAGCAGTTTAACTGACTCTTTAGCTGAAAGTAAGCAGAATATAATTTTCAA
>Ga0247721_100611_pt1 | contig 10050 bp, 9 predicted proteins | sample MSEWel2017_08_16_FD_189089 | JGI IMG/M metagenome (GOLD analysis project Ga0247721, IMG submission 189089) | Subsurface sediment microbial communities from gas well in West Virginia, United States - MSEEL Well Study Marcellus 3H_2017_08_16 | ecosystem: Environmental > Terrestrial > Deep subsurface...
ATTTTCACAGTATCCTTCCTTTCTTTATCTTAAATAAATTATTTTCTTACTTAATTATATTCAAGATAAGATAGTTTATACCTTTTATAAATAAAATATGAGAGAAGAATTGACTATAAATTAAATTTATTTAATAAAAAGATTGAAAATTCTTGACAAAGATAAAATTGCACTATATAATCTAATTAAAGGTTATAACGTTATGCAGTCATAATAATTCTAAAAAATTTATTTTTTAGAATTATACGTTATAATGACCTGATGTTTATTAAAAAGGGGGAGATTCTAATGAAAGTTGATAGAAATGATCATCTACCACTATATATTCAGTTAAAAAATATAATAGAAGAAAAAATAAATGAAGAAATTTGGAAACCAGGAGATATTATACCATCTGAAAAAGAGCTTCAGAAAAAATTTGGGGTTAGTAGAATTACTGTTCGTCAGGCAATTAAAGAATTAGAAAATGAAGGTTTAGTCAAAAAGAAGCAGGGTAAAGGCACATATGTCTCTTTTCCGAAGTTATCACATAAATTACCTAACCTAACAAGTTTTACAGAAGATATTGAATCTAAAGGCTTAAAGCCTGAATCTAAAATAATTGATATAAAAAAAGTAATTAACGAAGATATTGCCAGAAAACTGGATGCAGATCCTCAAACAGTTTTTTTAAATATAAAAAGATTAAGATTGATTAATGAGGAAGCAGTTGGGATTCATGATTGTTATTTAGACACAAATGTTTTGGGAAATGAGACAATAACTGAAATTAGGGAAATGGATATCAACAATTCACTTTATGACATTATAGAAAATCATAATGTGAAAATTAGCCATGCAGATGAGACTTTAGAAGGGGGGATTGCTGATAAATATATAAGTAGATTGTTAGGGATAAAAGAGCATTTTCCACTACTAATATTAGATCGTATAACTTTTACTGATGATAATGAAGCGTTTGAATATGTAAAGATGCATTACAGGGCTGATAAATATAAGTATTCATTCAGACTTTATCGTAATTAATTTTATTTATTTTCTAAAATGAAGGATAGCAATAAATAATTTGGATGAGTTAGTTAGTTTTAAAAATAATTTAAGAGGTGATCAATTTGAGTAAAGTATTTCCAGATAAAGAGAATATATTAAAACAGATTTATGGAGTAGAAAAACCAATTTTAGGAATGATTCACTTAAAACCACTACCAGGAGCACCGCATTATAAAGGCGATTCTCTTGATTCAGTTATAGAATTTGCTCTTAAAGAAGTAGAAACTTATCTTAAAGGGGGAGTTGATGGTCTTGTAATAGAAAATGCTTGGGATCTTCCTTTTTCAAGACCCGAAGATATCGGCCATGAAACATCAGCTGCAATGGCTTATGTTTCAAAACCAATTAAAGAGGAATCTGGACTTCCGGTTGGAATTAATATTTTAGCAAATGGAGCGATACCAGGTCTTGCTGTTGCAAAGGCAGTTGGAGCAGAATTTGTAAGAGTTAATCAATGGGTTAATGCCTATGTAGCAAATGAAGGAATAATGAATGGTGCTTCTGCTAAAGCGATGAGATATCGTTCTTCTATTAAGGGAGATGAAATTAAAATATTTGCTGATGTTCATGTTAAACATGGGAGCCATTCAATTGTTGCTGATAGAAGCATATCTGAACAGACAAGGGATAATATCTTCTTTGATGCTGATGTATTAATTGCTACAGGCAACCGAACAGGTGATGCGACTGAAGTTAGCGAAGTTCAAGCAATAAAAGAAAATACCAACTTATCAGTTATAACAGGAAGTGGATTAACTGCAGATAATGCATCTAAAATTTTGAAATGGGCGGATGGTTCTATAGTTGGTAGCTGGCTAAAAAAAGATAGCTTATGGTGGAATGAAGTAGATTATGATAGAGTTGCTAGATTAATGGAAGAGGTCTATAAAGTAAGGGAAAGTAACTAAATGAAAAATACAGCAGATTTTGTAGTTTTGGGGAGTTCAAATGTAGATTATGTGGCAAAAGTTCCCCACCTTCCTGTTGGAGGTGAAACAATTCAGTCAGACAAATTTTCTATATTTGCAGGTGGTAAAGGTGCTAACCAGGCAGCAGCAATAGCTAAATCAAATAAAAAAGTTGTCTATATTGGTGCAGTTGGCCAGGATAACAATGGAAACTTTTTAAAAGAAGAAATGAAAAAAAGTGGAGTAAATATAGATTATGTGTTTGAAAAAGAAACAAGTACAGGGGTTTCTCTGATAGCCACTTCTAAGAAAGGTGAAAATTTTATAATTACTCACGCGGGTGCTAATAAAAAGCTGACAAAATCAGATATTGATAAAATAGTACCTGTTTTAGAAAAAAGCAAATATGTGTTACTACATTGGGATATTGAAAAAGATGTAGGTGAATATTTTATAAAAAAAGCCAAAGAATTGAAAAATAAAATAATTTTAAATCTAGCACCAGTAAGACCTATATCTGAAAACATCTTAAAACTTGTAGATTATTTAATAGTTAATGAAATAGAAGCTAGCTATTTATCTAATTTAGAGGTAAAGAATATTGAAGATTCGAAAAAGGCAGGGAGAATACTATTAAATCAAGTTGCTAATATAATTATCACTTTAGGCGAAAAGGGAGTAGTGATAGTTAATAAAGACTTTGAAACCCATATAGCAGCTGAAAAGATAGAAGCTGTTGACTCAACAGCTGCTGGTGATACTTTTATTGGAGTTTTTGCATCACAACTTATTGAAGAAAATATATTAAATGCTGTAAGAGCTGCTAATAAAGCAGCAGCTATTTCTGTAACTAGGTATGGAGCTATGCCTTCTATACCAGAACTTGCAGAGTATACTAACAAATAGAAACGAGGAGGGGATCAACTAAGCTTTTAATCTGAATTTTCTTATTATTTTTAAAAATCAAAGGAGGAAAAAAATGAAAAAACTATTAACAATCTTGATGATTTCTTTATTAATTTTAGGTGCAGTAGGAACATCGGCAGCAGCAGAAGAATTAAAGGTAGCTTTTATACCTCAATTAATTGGTATTCCATATTTTAGTGCTATGGAAGAAGGGGGAAATGAAGCTGCTGAAAGATTTGGCTTTGAATTTACTTATACTGGACCAACACAAACAAGTGCTCCTGAACAGGTAAAAATTATGGATAGTCTAATTAGACAGGAATATGATGCTATTTCAATTTCTGTATTAGATCCAGAATCAATTAATCCAATAATTTCTAAAGCTCGTGAAAAAGGTATTTCTGTACTTACTTCTGATAGTGATAGCTCTAAAGATAGTAAAAGACAGGCCTTTGTTGCTCAAGCAATGAACAAAGATCTTGGCTATACTTTAATTGATGAACTTGCATCTCAAATTGACAATGAAGGTAAAATAGGTATTATCTCTGGTGAAGCAACAGCTACTAATTTAAATGCATGGATTGAATATATGCAGGAGAGAGTTGAAGCTGAATATCCTGAGATAGAGATTGTTGAAGTTCTTTATACTTCTGGTGGATCAAGTGAAGACGCTTTTAGAAAAGCACAGCAATTAATGACTAAACAGCCTGATTTAAAAGGGCTTGTTGCTGTAGCGTCTACAACTGTTCCTGGAGTTGCTCAAGCTGTTCAGACTATGGGAAAAACAGGTCAGGTTAAAGTAATTGGCTATGGTTCTCCAAACACAGTTCGTTCACAAATTAAAAATGGTGTAATGGAGGCTTCTATCTTATGGAATCCTAAAGAGTTAGGTTATTTAACTGCCTGGGCTGGAATGAAACTTGCTAAAGGTGAAGAATTTGAAGAAGTGAATAATGTGCCTGGTTTAGATGACCCAGTTAAATGGTATCCAGAAGATAAAATTTTATTATTAGGTCCTCCACTTGTTATTACTGAAGAAAATGTAGATGATTTTGATTTTTAATTAAAACTTAAATTCCGGAGGAACTACTCCTCCGGAAAACCATTATTTCAGGATGGAGTGGTAAGCAAATGAATAATAGCTATGAATATGAGCTTGAATTAAAAAATATTAGTAAGTCATTTGGTGGTGTAAAAGCTTTAACAAATGTAGATCTTAAATTAAAAAAAGGAACTGTACATTCGATTGTTGGAGAAAATGGTGCGGGAAAATCGACAATGATGAAAATAATTTCTGGAGCACTTCAACAAAACAGTGGTGAGATATATTTAAAAGGAAAAAAAGTTAGTGTTAATAATCCAAGAGATGCTATGAATAAAGGAATTTCCATTGTATATCAAGAACCTGTTTTTTATCCTTACCTTTCAGTTATGGAGAATTTTTTCTCTGGTAAAGAAATTCTTACTTCGACCGGAAATTTAAATTGGAAAAAAATGAAAAATGAAACATACAAAGCTTTAGAAAAATTTGACCTTCCAGGTGAAATTTCAGTTAAGAGTATGTCAGAACTTACTATTGGTACTCAACAGATGGTTTTAATTGCGAAGGCAATTTATCATGATGCATCTATATTAATTTTAGATGAACCAACATCAATATTAAGCCAGTCAGAGGCTGATAGATTATTTAAAATAATATCTCAATTAAAAAATGAGGGCACATCTATTTTATATATTAGTCACCGGATGGAAGAAATTTTTAATATCTCTGACTATATAACTATTTTACGAGATGGTGAACAAGTTGGCTATATGCCTATAGAAGATGCTGACGAAGATAAACTAGTTAAACTTATGTCAGGTAGAGAAATAAAACTAAGAAGACATAAAAGGAATATAAAAGAGGACGCAGAAACTGTTCTAAAAGTAAATAAAATCTCAAAAAAAGGTGTATATAGCAATATAGATTTTGAAGTAAAAGAAGGAGAAATTCTTGGTTTTTATGGTTTAGTAGGATCAGGTAGAAGTGAAATTGCACGCAGTATATTTGGGGATCTTGATTTTGAGCAGGGAGAAATTTTTTATGATGGGAATAAGTTAAATATATCATCTCCGAGAGCAGCTATAGATAAGGGTATTGCATATTTACCAGAAGACAGAGGAACTCAGGGAACATTTTCAGTTATGTCAGTTTTGAAAAATGTTAGCACAGCTATTTTGCCCTGGCTTAGAAAATTCTCTATCGTATTAAACCAAAAAAAGGAAAAACAAGTATCTGAAAAATATACAGATATTCTTAATATAAAAACCAGCTCTATCAATGCACCTGTTTCGAGCTTAAGTGGTGGAAATCAACAAAAAGTTGTTTTGGCAAGATGGTTAGCTGTTGAGCCAAAACTTTTAATTTTAGATGAACCTACAAGAGGAATCGATATTGGAACAAAATCAGAAATCCATGAACTGATCCGAGAACTTGCTGATCAGGGTTTTGCTATTATATGTATTTCATCAGAATTAACTGAAGTTTTGGCCCTTTCTGATAATTTAATTGTTTTTCATGAAGGTAAAATACAGGAAAGATTTTCAATGGAAACAGCTAACGAAGAAAATGTGCTGCGAGCAGCAATAGGTATAGAGAGTGAAAAGGAGGAGGTAGTATGATAAATGAAGTTTCTGCAAAAATAGAAAAATATATAGCTGAAAATGAAAATGAGTTGATTTCTTTATTAAAAAAATTAGTTGAAATTCCTACAGTTAATCCCTGGTTTAAAAAAGATCCTAAATTAAATAAAGAAAAAGAGGCCCAAATTTTTATTAAAGACTATTTAGAAGATTTAGGAGCAGAAATCAAACTATGGGAACCAGATGCTGAAAAATTGAAAGAATATAAAGATGAGGCTGGTTATTATGAAGGAAGAGATTTTACTAATCGCCCTAATTTATATGCGAAAATACCTGGTCAAAACAGCAGTGGAGCCAATTCTTTACTCCTTTTTGGTCATATAGATGTTGTTGATGTAGGAGAAGGTTGGGATAGTGATCCTTTTAAATGTGTAGTAAAAGATGGAAAAATATATGGTCGTGGTACTGCAGACATGAAAGGTGGTATTGCGGCAATGTTAATGGCTCTTAAAATAATTAAGGATTTAGATTTGAAAATTAACGGTAATATATTATTTGGTAGTGTAGTTGATGAAGAAGCTGGAGGTATGGGAACATTAGATTTTGCTGTTAAAGATTACAAAGCAGATGCAGGTATTTTAGCTGAGCCTACCTCTCTAAAAGTAGCCCCACTCTGCAGAGGAATTCTTTGGGGTAAAATCATTGTCAGAGGTAAAAGTGGACATATTGAAATGAAACAGCCCCACTGGCAAGATGGAGGAGCAGTTGATGGCTTAAAAAAAGCAAGATTTATACTTGATATAATAGATAATATCAATGAAGATTGGTCTAAAAGTAAAAAACATCCACTGTTACCTATACCATGTCAGATTATACCAGCTCAAATTAATGGTGGAAGTTATCCAACAACATATGCTGAAAGGGTAGAGATAGTTTTTAATGCTCAGTACTTACCTTCAGAAAAAGATAAAAATGGTTTAGGATCAAAAGTAAAAGAAGAAATTGAAGGGGTTATTAAAAAAGCTTCTGAGGTTGATTCTTGGCTTAAAAATAATCCTCCTGAAATCGAATGGATGATTGATGCAGATTGTGGTGAGGTTCCAGTTGAGCATCCATTTATAAATGTTTTAAAGAATAATACCGAAAAATACTCCCAAATTGACTTTAAAGATAATAGGTGTAATTCAATAGTCCAGGGGGTAACGAGTCATACTGATATGGGTTTACTTATTGAAAATGGTACTAATATAATAAATTTTGGCCCTGGAAAACCAGAAGTTGCACATCAAAACAATGAAAATATAGAACTAGAGGAATTAAAAAACATAACAAAAATAATCACTAATTCTATTATTGATTGGTGTGGAATGAGTAGTTCAAAAGGAGGAAAGGCTATTGAATAACTTGTTTAAAAAATTGGAAAACAAACTTTCTTTTTTAGGTCGTAGAGAATTAGGCATACTTATAATGCTGATTATAGAAATTGTGTTTTTCTCTATTGTTACTGAGTTCTTTCTTTCAATAGGTAATTTTAGGAGTATCCTGATGACTTCTGTTGACCTTGCTATAGTTTCAATAGGTATGACACTTGTAATTTTAATGGGAGGAATTGATGTTTCGGTTGGCTCAGTTCTGGGAGTTGTAGCTATATTTATAAGTGAGCTTTTAATGGCTGGTTTTAACCCTATTATCGTAGTTATTTTAGCATTAATTTTAGGTGCTTTGCTGGGAGGAATAAACGGGTTACTTGTTGGATATGGTAAAGTACCACCAATTATAGCAACTTTAGGAACAATGAATCTCTGGCGGGCAGTTATCTTTGGTCTTTTAGGTGGGAAATGGATCTCTGGAGTCCCTCCTGTATTTAGTTTTTTAAATAAAAGCTTTATTGGTATACCTATTTCATTAATTCTAATTTTTGCCCTATATTTTTTGTTTTGGGTAGTTACAAACAAAAGGAAGTTTGGCAGAAAAATTTATGCAATTGGCAATAATCAGGAATGTGCCAGACTTGCCGGAATAAAAGTAAAAAGAACTTTAGTATACAGTTATATGACTGTTGGCGCTTTAACTGCAATAGCAGCTATAGCATATATTGGTAGAATGGGTGGGGTTGAAATTACCATTGGTAATGACTTACCGCTTCAAGCTATAGCAGCAGTAATAATTGGTGGAACAGCAGCAACAGGTGGAAAAGGTTCAGTTATCGGAACTTTATTAGGTGTATTTTTCATCAATGTTATGCAAAATGGGATTTTGTTATTAGGGATTCCATCACTTTGGGAACGAGCAGTTATTGGTATTTTAATAATTGTATCTATCGGAATAGATATGATGAGTAATAAAAAAGAAAAACAAAGTTTGGAGGGTGAATTAAATGCAGCTTAAATCTGAAGCAATTGATTTTAAAAATATCTTTTCAAATAGAATCTTCTTTTTACTAGGATTAAATTTATTGACCCTAATTATTATGACATTTTTATCACCCTATTTTCTTTCACTTGAAAGTTTATTAGGAATGACTCAATTTGGAGCAGTTATCGCACTTATTTCTTTAGGAGAGTCATTAGTTATACTTGGAGGAGAAGGTGGAATTGATTTAAGTGTAGGTTCTGTTCTCAGTTTATCAGGAGTAATTTTAGGTATGCTCGTTTCAGCAGGATTAAATATCTGGTTGGCCTGTATTTTAACTCTTATATTTGGTTTTATAATTGGCTCAATAAATGGTTTTTTGATTTCATATATTGAAATGCCAGCTTTTGTTGTTACTGTTGGAGCTTTGTATGCTTATGGGGCATTAGCAATGGTCTTAACAGGAGGTATTCCAATTTCTGATTTTCCAGATAAATTTTCTTTTGTTGGCCAGGGATATATATTTCAGACTCCTGTCCAGATATTATTTATAGTATTACCTTTATATTTAATTTTAAACTGGGTAATGAAAAATACTGATTTTGGAAGAAAAGTTTATCATATTGGAGTAAATAATAAGGCTGCAGGTCTTTCGGGTATTGATACAAAAAAAATAAGGCTTTTATTATATGCCATTAGTGGTACATTAGCAGCTATTGGAGCTATAGTAATGTCATCCTGGTTGATGGCTGCAAGACCTGATGCAGGTTATGGTTATGAACTGCAGGCTATTACAGTTTCTGTACTTGGTGGTATAAGTATTATGGGTGGAGAAGGATCTTTAACCGGGACAATGTTGTCTGCTCTGATAATAACTATGATTGCCTATGGTTTGCAGCTTGCCAATATAAATACAATATGGCAGTTAGCAGTATTAGGATTACTTTTACTTTTCGCAGTTTTAGCTAATAAGTTTTTTGATATAAATTAAACTTAGCTATTTGCTGAATCATTGGAGTGATAAAATTGTCTATTTATAAAATATTCCTTATATTAATTGCTGGTGCTGCAGGAGGTTTTTTGAATACTTTAGCGGGCGGAGGATCACTTATTACACTACCAGTTTTAATATTTTTAGGCTTACCAGCACCAATTGCGAATGGAACAAATAGAATTGCTTTACTAATTGAAAATTTAATTGCTGTTACAAATTTTAAAAAAAAGGGTTACTCAAATTTTTCTTTAAGTTTAATTTTGGCTGTCCCTGCTTTAATTGGGTCAATAATTGGTGCTCAATTAGCTATCTCGATTTCAGAAGCTATTTTCAACAAAATTTTAGCAGTAATAATGATAATTATGCTTGGACTAATCTTATGGAACCCCATTTCTAAGTTTTATCAAACTAAAGAAGAGCTGAATTTTAAAACTAAAGCAGCAGCAGTTGTTATTTTCTTCTTTATTGGTATTTATGGAGGCTTTGTTCAAGCTGGAGTTGGCATAATTATTATTGCTGCTCTTTCTTTAATCACAGGAATTTCCTTAGTTAAAATTAATAGTATAAAAGTTTTTATTATAGCAATATATATCACTTCTTCGCTTTTTGTATTCATTTTTAATGGAAAAATTAATTGGGGAATTGGTTTTACACTATCAATTGGCAATGCATTTGGGGCCTGGTTAGGGAGCACTTTAGCTGTCTCTAAGGGAGAAAGATTAGTTAAAATATTCTTGGCAATTGCAGTAATAATTATGGCTTTAAATTTGCTCGGATTATTTTAATTTACGATGTAGATTAAAGAGTAGAGATTATTTGACAAATTATTCAGAATAATATATAATTTTAACTGTTAACGTTTACGTAAACGTTCCCTTTGCTGGATAAATTGATATAATATGAGGTGTTTTGAATGGGAATCACCATTAAAGATATTGCCAGGCAGGCAAATGTTTCTACTACCACAGTTTCTCGGGTTATAAATAATAAACCTGATGTTAGTGACAGTACTAAAGAAAAAATTCAGAAAATAATAAATAAAAATAATTATCAGCCAAACAATATTGCAAGAGGGCTTGTTTTAAAAAAAACTAAAACAATCGGGCTAATAATTCCTGATATTAGTAATCCCTTTTTTCCTGAAATAATTAAAGGTGTAGAACATAAAACAAAAGGTTCTGGTTATTCTGTAATAATTTGTGACACAGAAAACCAAAT
>Ga0247721_100612_pt1 | contig 10000 bp, 9 predicted proteins | sample MSEWel2017_08_16_FD_189089 | JGI IMG/M metagenome (GOLD analysis project Ga0247721, IMG submission 189089) | Subsurface sediment microbial communities from gas well in West Virginia, United States - MSEEL Well Study Marcellus 3H_2017_08_16 | ecosystem: Environmental > Terrestrial > Deep subsurface...
CTAATTTTAGGCAGTTTCGTATCAGACTTCGAAAATACCAAAATTTATGGGAATTTAAAGGATTGTTTGCACAGCTTTATTTCATTCAGGGATGCTGCATGATAAAAAGTTGTAAAGTGGTGTATTTTTATTAAAATCATAATTTGAAGAATCTTGAATACATTTTTCTATTAGAGTAGGATGAGCTGACAAATAATTTTCCCAGTCATTTAAAGTAAAATTTTCTTTTTTGATAATAAAATTTCTTAAAGTTAAAATATCTTCATATGTATCTATTACTTTTAGCATACTCTCACCCACTTATAAAAATATTGCACATAACGTACCGAGCTTCGCGAAGTCTGAGGAATACCCACTGGAACTTTTTCCTGATCTCCCGTGTTTCATAAGTCAGCTCCTGCTCTCGTTTATACTTTACTACCAGATGTCGCTGAGCCTCTGCTATCTGAAGTATCATTTCATACTTTCCACTTGTCATCAAACTCATCTAAAAATGCAGGTGCAACTATTTCATCATTATCTCTTTCTTCACCACGAACCTGTTCTTCTCTATGTACAGCTAAAGATAAATATATTAATGCAGCTCTTGCTAACTTAATAAGTTTAAGTGTTTTAGATTCAAAAACTTTTCTATATAAAGAATAAGCTAAAGAATCTTTTAAATTCAGGGAATAATCTTTTTCTTTAGAAGTTTCCCCCCTCCATAATTCAACATGCATTTTAAGATACTTATGCTCAAGATGGTTTCTAATTGTTGCTATTTTTCGAGCTTCGGGATCAATTGCTTCTTCAAAACCTTCTTCAGATAATAAATCTTTACTCAACCAAAATAATCCTCGTAAAGGCCAATTAGTTTTCTTTTTAAATTCTTCTTTCAAATCATTATTATAATCTTCATTCCAATACCATAAATTTCTAAAATATACTTTAGTTTTTATATCCAAATCGAAATATTCTGTTAAAAAATAAGCAATTTTATCAAACAATGAATATACCATTCTATAAGCTGCTTTTATTTTTTCCACTCCTATAGAATATTCTGGATAATCTAATGTATCATAGAGAAAAACATCTTTATCAGAAAAATGAGTTTCTTCAGCTTTAATCCCTTCATAATACAAATATCTAGCAGATACATATTCCTGCTTCATTTGATTAAAAAAACCTAAATAATACGGTCCTTCATCAATCCCAGTAACTATATTAGGTAAGTTTAAAATATCTTGCCCTGCAATAGAAAATGCACCTAAATCATTTAAGGGGTTTAGGAATAATCTTTTTTCTAAACACCATTCTCTATAATTAATTTCTTCTTCACTATCACCAAGTGAATAATCTTCCAATTCAAATTCTTCTTTAAGACATTCTTCTGATAATATAGATTCAAGCCAATTAATACTTTTTTGAAATCCTTTCTTAGCATTTTCATGTATATCCTGTGATTCAATTGCTTTTTTTAATTGAGTATAAGCATATTGAAAAAATACTGTTGCATGCCCATCATCATAAAGTGATTGAGCATATTTTATTAAACCATAACCCTTATTACCAATGGCCATTGCAAAAGAATTATTAATTTCCAGGGCTTTATTCCAATATTCTAATGCTCCTACAAACCTACCTACATGAGAAAAATTATTACCTAAGTTAGTTAATATTTGACACTGTCTAAATTCATGTGTTTTATCAAACCCTTTCCTATCCATAGCCCTACGCAAAAAAATTATTTCTTTCTCTATTTCTTCTTGTTCCCATTCCCATTGCTCACTTTCATCTTTAGATAACACTCTTATATTTGACCACATATTTGCAATAAAATAATTTAACACAACTAATTGCTTTTCCGATAGTTCTTTTTCTTTTTTAAAACTTTTACTTAAACCAATAAGATATCTTAAAGGTTCAATTTCTCTTGCATCAAAAAGTAAATCAGTTAATACTCCAATACGTTCAAGAGCATCTTCTACTGATAATTCAAATAATTCTTCTTTAGATGCTAAAAGTTCATTTATATTTTCGCTCACAAATATCCCTCCTTAAAAACCGAAATGAGATTTCAGATAACGTCCCTGGGCTTCGCAACGTCTGAGCTTACTTCCGTTAAAACTAATTTCTTTCTTAAAAATAATACAGTCTGACATAAGTCATTACTGGTTGTTTACTACCACAGCTCAAATCTTGCTAAGCCCATGTTAGGCGAAGTTTAAAATTTTACACATCAATTACCCGATAAAACTTAAAATATTTTATCATAATTTTGGGTTTCACCTAATAATATATATAACATAAAGTAATTACATACAACATTTTTTATATTTTAGGCCACTTCCACAAGGACATAAATCATTTCTTCCTACTGGAACCTTATTAGTGCCATCTAACTTAATACGCATTATTCTTAAATTTTCAAAAGACTTTTTACTTCCAACTACTTTTCCTTCATTAGTAGTGAAATAATTAAAGTGCCACGTTTTTTCTTTTACATTAAATATAAACTGTATCATTTCAATATCAAACATCTCTAAAAATTCTTCTATTTTATTAATGCATTCCTCAATATTAATTAAAGCTTCTTCAATAATAAGAGGAGCTTTCGATTTTACCACAAATTCTACAACTAAATCTTTTTCTTCAGGATATTTTGTTTTAAAAATAAACGTAGGTACCTTATTAGTAGGTCTAATCTTATCTACAATCTCTGGTATTATTTCTTTTAACTTTCCATAAAATTTAACTGCGTCATGAGATATTTCCTCTGCTAATTTATCACTAGTTTTTTTAACAACTTTTCTACTAAAATAAACTAATGACCCAAGCATAAACATAACAACAGGATCTGGAACTAATGATTTACGTCCAAATGTCTTAGTTTCTGCAAAATCATCAGTTTTCTCTATTAATTCATCTAAGTCTGATTTTGAAAAATTAATAAAATCATAAGCAATAGTAAATAATTTATCTTTATTATAATCAAAGTTTTTGGAAAAGGGTCTTTTATCATTTTGACTCGAAAGCTCAATTAACTTTTCTCCTTTAATATTTATTTCTCTTTCATTTTCAAAAATTTCTTGATTAACTTCTAACTGATATTCGCCATCTTTTCTAGGAACTACTTCGGCTGAAATAACTTTCCCCATTGGAGGAAGTACATATTTATGTTCTATATTTACAGCAGGAACTCGTCCAGACTTTTCAATTTTATCAGCCATACTTTCTAACGCTTCTTTAGTCATTTTATCTCCATGTTTATCCCGATGTGTTGTACTAGCTACTACAGTAGTCAGCATCTTCATCCCCCCTTTGCAATTTTACATTTCGCCTAACGTCCCGAAGGTTCCCGACGTGCTCGAGCCGTAAGGACTGGCTCAAAGTTTGCTGCCCTAATGCTTATCTAATCAATTGCAAACTTTGTGACAGAGAGCATGTCCGAAGGCAGGCTGGCTTTTAGCCGTAGCTAGAACCCTCTGTTAGACGACGTTTTGTTGATCTAATCAAATTTATTTAATTTGCTTTTTACTAATTCTTCAGATAAGTCTTCATTGTAATTAAAATATATCAACTCAATATTATGTTCTCTGCATAACCTTTTCTTTTTTTCATCTCTTTGCTTTCTCTTTTGTAGACCTTCCTCCCCACCCCAGTGTTCAATTGACTTATAATGTTGAATTCCCTGATATTCAATTCCAATATTTTTTTCTTTAATGAAAATATCCAATTCCAATCCTTCCAAAATATCAGGTCTATAATGTCTTTCAATAGTAAATTCATTATATAATGTATCAACTAACTGATATAATATTGTCTCACTAGTCCATTTTTCTCCTACCTTATAATGATCTAATTTTTGTCTCACTTCATTTTCAATAGCATTGTTTACTTTGGTCTCATTTTCAATTAATTTTTGCCTTATCTCTTCTTCTTGTTTTATAATATTTGCTTTATTTAAATCAACCTCTAAAATATCAAATATTTCTTCGGGTAACTTATCTAATAAGACATTAAAGGAAATTGGATCTATTCCAAATTCATAAAATTGCTTATTAATAAACCAACCATAATTTTGTTTGAATTTTGTCCCATACATTTTTGCACAATAAAGATATTTCGGCAAGATATTATTGCATTCATGACATATATTATTTTTGAAATTCAATTTTTCTATAATACTTTTATCTTGTTTAATATTTTTATCAATTAATTCCTTAATTAAATTTATAGGAAAATACATAGAGTCAAGAATAAACATTCTAGTAGGATTACTATTTTGAGAGATATGATTTTTCAATCTTAATTCAGTATAATTCTCAATTGCTTCTTTAGCACAAGAACAAAAATATATTTGTGAATTTTTGTTTTTTTGAAACCCAAAAAATGCACCATAAAAACCTGGATAATGGATCAATGAATATGGTAGTCTTTCGTTTTCGATTATTATTCCATCTTTAAATGCAACTTCTCGTCCTTGCAAGTTGATATCACTCCCCTACAAAATGTCGCCTAACGTTACTGGGATTTAAGAAGTTTATGAGGCTTAGGGCGACTGCCCTTGCCGAATAAATTTGCAATGGAGCGCAGCGGAATCTTCAATCCCATGTTATCTGATGTATAATACGGTAATTAAGTTTATAGAATCATTCCCATATAATATTCGTCCACAAAATTTTCATCTATGATTAACGAGTTCTTTTTAGTTCCTTCTATTTCAAACCCTATTTTCTTATAAAGATTTATTGCTTTTTCATTATGCTTCATTACTGTCAGTTCTAGTCTTGAGATTTCATTATTCTTTGCCCATTCGATTAATTCTTCAAATAATCTAGTTCCAATTCCTTTACCACTTTCTTTTTTTAATACTCCAACTACTATATGCACACGATGCTTTACTCTTTTAAGTGGTATTCGACTTGCTGTTATAAACCCTATTAATTGATTTTCTAATTCTGCTGCTATTATAACTCCACCTCTAGCATTAATTTTTTCTATCTTTTGCTCCATTTCTTTTATTGTAGTTTTTCTTTCATCTGGTTCATATAACATAAAAGAGGTCTCTTGATCTAACTCTTTCATAAGTTTTAAATATTTTTCGCCATCACTTTTTTTGATTTTCTTATATTGCAATATTAACACCCCAAATTAGTAGTAAAATGAAAATTTAGTATTATATTTCAGATAACGTTATTATTTATGAAATAAAATTCATTAATACTTAATTTATTTATCCTTACTATAATTATATTTATCCAAAAGAAATATTTAACCTTTTATTTTGTATTTGTCACCCCACAATATAATTCATTATTTTAATCAATTATTTATTATTTTATAATGAAAAGTTCTTCATAGAATTATCCATAACATCTTGATTAATTCCAATATAGTCTAAAGTAATACTCGGAGCAGAGTGATTAAAGAGCTCCTGCAGCAATGCTACATCCTTATGCTGCTTGTAATGGTGATAACCGAAGGTTTTCCTCGTGGAATGACAACCAATACTATCTAATCCAACTTTTGCCCCTGCACCATTTAGAATCCTATAAGCCTGACTCCGAGATAAAGGTTGATTGTTACCATTCCTACTCTGAAATAAATATTCATGATCAGCCATATTACTAATATAATTATCTAAGGCATTTCGCAGTACTGAGTTAATGAAGAATTTTTTGGATTTATTAGTTTTCTCCTCTTTGAGAATGATGTGAGTCTGATTTCTAACATCCTTTACTTTAAGTTTAAGCATATCTCCAATTCTAAGCCCTGTATTAATTCCAACCACGAAGAGTAAGTAGTTCCTGTAATTATCCTTTAGCAGCTCCATTTTAACTTCTTCAATCTTTTCTCGATCACGAATAGGTTCAACTTTATTCATTAATAATCACCCCTCAATTGTAATATTTTATCTATTAAAGTGTATTGAACACTTAAAACTAATTTATTATGTTGCATCAGAAATCAAAAAAATATATTAAAAGTGCCACTAACACTGATATGTAGAAGATAGTGACACTTTTTATCAATGGGACTTAATGTATATTGTGGTGTATTGACATCATAAATAGATTATAATTAATTTTAATTTTTAAAAGTTATTTATTCTTGAAAAGAGGGATATTGATTAGGTTCTAACTTCCAAGTTTTTTCAAAGTCCCAATCAACAAATGTACTCTTCTTTTTTAACTGAGAAGTAGATTTAGGGGTAGCGGGATTAAATTCAACCTGGTTCGCTAAATCTTTATCATAATAACATCTTTCAACTAATTCTTCTTCCCCTTCTCCAACAAAACAATTATATTTAATTTCTGAATCTATTTTAGTTATAGAATAAGATTCTTTTATGTTACCAGAATTTATTCCAATAAATCCACCAATTTGGTAGTTTCCATCTTCTCCAGCTTCTTTAATGGAATTAACATCACCTTGATTAATGTTTAATGATATTGTACCACCAGAAATACTATGGCTAACTTTTCCTCCATTCAATCCAATTAGCCCACCAATTTCTGATCTTCCAATAATGTTTATGTCAGTTTCACATTTTTTTAAAATCCCAGTATTTTGTCCAACCAATCCACCTAATTTATCTTTACCATAAATTTCACCTGAGGCAGTCGACTTATAAATCTTTCCTTCCTGGTTCATACCGACTAGACCACCAATGATTTGTCCATCAAGAACTCCATTACTATGGCAATTTATAATTTCACCATTATCGTTTATACCAACTAAACCACCCATAAAATCTCCGTTTAATGAAATTTCATGAATTATACAATTTTCAATTTCACCAACATTATAAGCTACAAGTCCTCCTGAAGCTAAGTTATATCCACCAATTAAACCTTCTTTTATAGAACAATTTTTTATTTTACCAGAATTATATGCAACCAGTCCAGCCAATTCGCTTAATGAAGTAGAGCCTTTAATTGAAAAATGATCAACAGAAGTATTCTTTAAGACTGCATCTTTTCCTAAATGAGCAAAGAGTGCTTGGCCATTATCGTTAGGGTTATCTATTGAAAATGACATTATTCTGTATCCATTTCCATTATATGTACCATTAAAAGAAACATTATTATTTTCATTTTCAAAATCAAAGTTACCTATTGGATCCCAATTATTATAATAATCTGAGATATCAACATCTTTTATCTGTTTAAAATGACTGTCTAGATAGTCTCTTATTTTATTAATATGGAATCCATTTGATATTAGATAAGGATCATCTGTTGAACCAGATCCCCCTGCAAAATCAGAATAATTATCCTTTAAAATATTTAATTTTGGGTATTTAAGACCATCTAATGATTGATACATTTTCCATTTACTATCAAAATCCCAGTCTTCATATAAACCATTACCACTTAATTCCTGTGATGTCTTTTCTTCTCTTGCACCTGGCCGTTTTATATGACTTTTTTCTTGATCATAATAACTAGCAACCACTTCTCCATTATTATCACCAAAAAGTCCACCAGCTAGTTCATTATTTATTACTTCAGCTATCGAATAAGAATTTCTTATTACACCTTCATTTAGACCAACTAAACCACCTGAAATTTTTTCTCCATCTACTAAAGTCTCTTCTTGAGTACAACAATTAACTATTTCGCCATTATTAATACCAACTATTCCACCAGTATATTTATTTCCTTTAGTCTTACCATTGAAAACATGGCTGCTTGAAATAACACCATTATTCAGGCCGATTATTGCACCTACTCCGTCATTACCTCTTAAGACATAGTTACTTACTTCTAAATTTTTTATGTAACCATCTTTCCCAACAAAAGAAAATAGGCCTACTGAAATTTGTAATGGTTTATCAACTTTAACATTCTTTATAAAATAACCATTACCATCATAACTACCGTTAAAAGGTTTGTCTGGAGTTTCATCGGCATATACTTCACCAATCGGTTCCCACTCTCTTTCTTCTAAATCTAAATTTGCTATTTGAACAAAATGTTTATCTAGATTATGTCTTATTGCATCTAATTGTTCTAAATTTGAAACTAAATATGGATCTTCTTCTGTACCGCTTCCCCTAGTATAAATATTATTCATTGAATAAAACTCCTAGTTATGTATTTTTTCATTCACGTGAGAGATAATTATTTTAATCCTCTATTTTCAACAATATATTTTAGATTATTTAATACCTTGCTACATGTCTTTTTATCAATTTCATCATTTGAATTAAAGTATTTTTTAGGATGTATTAAATTACGTTTTAATCTAATTTTATGAGCTTTATCGACCATTAGGCTATCAAATATACCCAGATTTTGTAGTCTTTTAATTATTCCATATAAAGATAAATTGTTCTCATTATGATTTTTATTATAGTAATCTTTTTTATCAATTTCAGATAACCAATCAAGTAATATTGCCTCTAATATAGAACCACTTAATACTAGACAGGATTTATAATTGCCATTATCATAACAGTTATCTAATTCTTTAAAATCATCTTTAAGTAATCTCTTGATTATTTTCTTTTTATAAACTTTTAGATTATCTAATTGTATAATGTTTCTAAGCCCGTCAAAGAGATTTCCAAAAGTTTTTTGTAGTAATTTGGATTATGCCAGCTAATTTGACATGGTCGTTTTCTTCCTTCAAAATAATAACTAGAAAGGGAGATAATTATGAGTAAAAACACTAAACGCTCACCTGAAGAAAAGATGGAAATCGTTCTTGAAGGTCTTCAAAATGATAATATCTCTGAGACCTGCCGCAAACATGGTATTTATGAAAGTCAGTTTTATCAGTGGAAAAAAAGACTTATTGGTTCTGCAGGCAAAGTCTTTAGAAACAAAAAGAAAAAAGATCCTGAAAAACAGAAACTTAAAGATGAAGTCGATAAACTAAAACAGACTCTGGTAGAACAAACCTGCGAACTGCAGATTCTAAAAAAAAAACGACAAATAGGACTGCATGGTGAAATCAAAAATGACTGGCTTGCAGCAGAAGAAAAAAGAAAACTAATGGATATTGTTGAAGAATCCACTCTAGCTGTTAAAACAACCTGCGAAATATTAAAGCTTAATTCCTGGCGTTACTATGACTGGAGAAAACGCTATAAAGCTGATGGTATGGAAGGGCTTAAAAACCATAAGTCCACCCCTACCTCATGCCCTCACAGCCTTTTAGAGGAAGAAAAGCAGGCGATTATAGATTATGCTCTTAAACACCCAGATCAGCGTCATAGAAAGCTTGCTAAAAAGATGATGGATGATGATATTGTCTATGTGTCAGCATCCAGTACATATCGGGTGCTCAAAGATGCTGGTCTTATTCCTGAACAGGAATATCACAAAAAGAAAAATGCAGACGGTAAAATTGAAGTTGATCAACCAAACAAAATGTGGCATACGGATATTAGCTATATCCCTGTAAAAAATACCCATGCCTATTTAATCTGCGTTCTTGATGGCTACTCCCGTAAAATCATACATGGAGAACTCTCTCAAACTATGACTGCAGACGATATGCAGCGGGTCCTTAGCAGAGCCATGTTTAAAGCAGGTATATTTGAAGCAGATCCTGTAAACAGGCCAGCACTTGTAAGTGATAATGGCACCCAGCTTGTGTCTAAATCTTTTACTGAATTTCTTGAAGAATGGGAGATCAAGCACATCAGAACAGCTGTAAAACATCCAGAGACAAACGGGAAAATTGAAGTTTTCCACAAGACAATCAAGTATGAGAATGTCTATAGAAAAGAAACCTATCAGAGCTTTTATGAAGCCAGAGAAGATATAGATAAATTTATTGAATATTACAATTCTGAAAGACTGCACCAGGGTATAGAGTTTGTAACACCAGATCAAAAATATAACGGCAAAGCCGATGAAATTATAGATGAAAGAAAGAAGAAACATCAGTCAGCAATTGATAGAAGAAAACGACTCAATCGGAAGAGAAAATCAACAGCTGCATAAAACAACTGGGACTACAAAAGTATTTTTAAAATTTACTTGACTTTTCAGAAACAATGCAA
>Ga0247721_100614_pt1 | contig 9985 bp, 5 predicted proteins | sample MSEWel2017_08_16_FD_189089 | JGI IMG/M metagenome (GOLD analysis project Ga0247721, IMG submission 189089) | Subsurface sediment microbial communities from gas well in West Virginia, United States - MSEEL Well Study Marcellus 3H_2017_08_16 | ecosystem: Environmental > Terrestrial > Deep subsurface...
ATATTTTTTCAGAGCTTCAATCAAAATACCATTGGTGCCTCCGGTGACATGATAGCGCAGTATTGTATCAGTTTTATTTTTACTCCTGTAGCCCATCTCAGCTGCTGTAGAAATATACTGCGGTTTTGCTTTAAAGAAAATATGCTGATCATATTTCAGCTCAGCTTCCGGCTTTTTAATATCCAGCTCATAAATCGACTTTTCAAGATCACTGTCATTTACAAGCTGACCGGCAATCATTCCAAGCTCAAGCATTCTTCCCTGGTGGTCAACTGCCTCTGCTCCCCAGAGAGGAGACTTAAAATTTCCGAAGGCATATTTCCCTGTTTCAGCCTTCAGCTGCTGCTGGTCAAAGACCTGATCTAAGTCAATTTTAAAGGTAGCCTTGAGCTCAGGATTATGATATTTCTGCCACCAGAGAGCCACAGCCTTTAAAAATGAATAATGGCGGCCGTAGCTGCCGGCAGCTCCAATTGTGCTTTTTAAGGCCGAACTCTTTAGCTCATCACTCTTAAAAGGTAAAATAAACTCTTCCAGCAGCTTTTGACTTTCATTTTCAGTTAATAAGTAGATATTAAGATGCTCAAGCTCAATATTTTTGAGCCTGGACTCAATATACTCCTTAGCTATTTTATTAATTGAAGGATGGGTAACAGAAATAGATAATAAAATGTCCAGTTTCTGATCTGTCTCAATTTTTACTGCCTGATTTAAATGTTTAAGTCCATAGATGATCTCGTTCTTCTGATCAGGGACATCCAGGGGAATAGGATGATCATAAAAATACTGCTGTTTTTCATCCTCATCCAGTTTTTCTCTAAAAGCCGGCTCAATCTGCTCAAAATCAGCCGGCATTGTTAAGAGAATATTGGAGGTAAATAATAGTTCTTTAAAAGGATCTTCAAGCTGATCATCATTTAATTTTTTTATTTTTAATCTTCTCTGCTCCCTGATTTCTTCTATTGTTTCTTGAGAATAATCCAGTTTATGCTCAGAAAAAAAGGCTTCAGCCAGCTTTGAAGGGCTGATTTCACTCAGCTTGAGATTTTCATGCTCAAGCTCCCTCAGAAAGTTCTCACTCTCTACTGTAGCCCGCTTCCTGCTTACCTGATAAAAATTATTTATTTTTTGATAGTCCTCAGACAAATTGCTGTTCTCAGTACTTTCTTTTAAAATATCGACTATCAGCTGCTGTAGCTCATTTTTTGGGGGGCTTTGAATATAGTAATCAATAATTTTTTGGTTTAATTCTGCTTGCAAAAGCTTCTCCCCTCTCTTATTTTATAGTTTTTACTCTTTAACTCCACCAAAGGTTAAGCCACCTGTAATAAATCTTTCAACTGAAAGAAATAAAATAATTACTGGAATAGCTGTCAGTACAGATGCAGCCATCATTCTACCCCAGACATAATGCTGTGTATAGAAGAGCTGATTTAAACCAAGCGGCAGTGTTCTTAAGCTGCTGGAATTAATAAAGACTGAAGCAAAGAGATACTCGTTCCAGGCGATCATAAAAGCATAAATAAAGACTGAAACTATAGCTGGAGCAGAAAGAGGTAAGACTATCCTGTAGATTACTTCCAGCCTGCTGCAGCCGTCAATAATTGCTGCTTCTTCAATACTCTCCGGTATTGTTCTAAAATAATTACCCAGCATATATAAAGAAACAGGTAGAGTCTGCACAATATAGGTGATTACCAGTGAAGTTCTGGTATCAAAAAGCCCGAGCTTACTGATCATCTGAAATAAAGGAATTACAAGTAAAACTCCACCGAACATATAGACCATTAAAACTCCCCGCTGAATAACCGAGCGGCCTGTATATTCAAGTCTGGCAAAACTGTAGGAGCCAAAAATTGAAATCACTACTCCTATTCCCGCTGAAAGGAAGGCGACAATCAAACTGTTTTTAAAGTAATTTAAAAATGGAAAAACATCTGGATTTAAAACCCCCTGATAGTGCTCTACAGTTGGATTATCAGGAATAATAGTAGGTGGTAATTGAGTCTGCTCCCGGTCTGGCTTAAAAGATGAACTGAGCATGGTTACAAAAGGTATTAAGACAAAAGCCAGTACTGTCATCAGTAATAAAACAAATATAATTTTATTTTTCAAACTATCTTTTCCTACCATTCTAACACCTTCCTTACATAAAAGAGGATGAAACCAAAGACAAAGACAAATAAAATTGCTGAAATAGCTGCTGCTTCACCGAAACTATAAGTTGCAAAAGCTTTTTCGTAGATATAAACCGGTAAAACCTCAACTGAGGATGATAAGAGGTAAATCTCTGAGAACTTATAAAAGTTCCAGATTGTACGTAAAATTACCAGAGCTCCAATAACAAATTTTAATTCAGGCAGAGTGATGTGCTTAAATTTCTGCCAGCCAGTTGCCCCATCAACTTCTGCAGCCTCATATAGACTTGCCGAAATTGACTGCAGTTCTGCTAAAATCATCAAAAAGGCAAAAGGGAAGTTGCGCCAGATATTAAAAATTATAACTGCAAAGATTGCATAGCGCGGTGACTCGATCCAGTTGATGTGCTGGGGCATTAAACTTAAAACATCGACCATTACATAATTAAACATTCCGAAAACAGGATTAAATAAATATTTCCAACCAAATGCGGCTGAGATTACTGGAGTTACATAGGGTAATAAAATTATTCCACGAATTAGAGATCTGCCTGGAAATTTTCTATTTAATAAAATTGCTACTCCCAGTCCAAGCAGGGTAGTCCCTATAACAGTAGTAGAAGTAAAAATTATCGAAGTTCTAAAGGCTATCCAAAAATCACCATCAGTTAAAATTTCAATAAAGTGCTGTATTCCAATAAATGTATTTGGTTGAGTAGGGTTCATATTAACCTTATGTAAGCTCAACCAGAGATTATAGATCACTGGATAAAGTATTAATCCTCCAATTGCTAAAACTGTTGGTAGGATCAGCCAGTATCCAAGTTTTGCTTCCTGGTCTGTTTTAATCTCCATAACTGCCTCCTTTAATTTTCAACCCTGCTGAATTTTATCCAGCAGGGTTGATTAAGATTAACTTGACTGTTTACTCTAGAGCATCTTCCATCTCTTCTTGTCCCCATTCAGCAGCTTCTTCTGCTGTCCAGCCACTTTCTGTCATTCGCATAATTGTCTGACCAACGATAAATTGACTTGTAATATTTCCGATTTCAGGGAATACTTTACCACCTACATAACCAAATTTACCGATGCTATTTAGACCACTGGCGATACGGGCTGATTTTTCACCCCATACTTCTAAGAGTTCATGCTCTAAATACTTAGGATCATTAGCGATTGAAGGACGAACTGCATTCATTCCACCTGGTGCCATGTGAAGGAAATCAATATAGTTATCACCTGTAACTAAGAATTCGGCAAATGCCTTGGCACCTTCAACTTTCTTTTGATCATTTGATTTAATAAAAGCTAATCCATTGATTTGGCCAAATACTGCTTCAGTTTTATGCTTCATGGTATTAGCAAAGTTTGTCTTATCTACGAGGTTTTCAATCATTTCTCCCTCTTCACCAGCATAATCAGTTGCTGCCAGACCAATATCATCCATAATATAAGTAGAATACATCATCATTGGTACTCGACCTGCCAGGAATAAATCACGGGCATCACGCCAGCCATTAGGTCCGGGAGGTGTGAATTCAGCTAAATTTGCATAATATTCTAGTGTCTCAACCATTTCCGGAGAATTAAAGACTATATTTCCATTTTCATCAAAGATACGTGCATTATTAGAAAGTGCATATTGAGTAAATGTCTGTCTGGCATAAGAGTCTTTATTGGTACCAATAACGATTCCATAATTCTGATTTTCAGGATCGTGAAACTCTTTTGCAGCAGCCAAAATACTCTCCCAGGTTGTGGGCGGCTCTAAACCTTTTTCTTCAAATAAGTCTTCACGATACCAGATACCCTGTACCCAGCCGTGGAAAGGCACACCAAAATATCCACCATCAGGACTAGAAAGCATCTTTAAAGCACCACTATAAATATCCTCTTCCCCAATTGACTGAACTACTTCATTTACTGCATTAGTGTCCAGCATACCTTCAGCACCGAGTTTAAGAATATTTTCTGCACCAGACTCAATCATTGCCGGTAACCTGCCTGCTGCCATACCTGCAGCCAGTTTGGTAGGAATATCATTTTCCTGAACAGTTACTAATTCCACTTTATATTCATCCTGCTGTGCTTCAAAACGAACAATCAGATTATTAATAACTTCAACTCTATTCTCCTCTGTCTGAGTTGTCCAGTACTCCACTGTTGTCTGAGCAAATGAAGTTGCTGAAAATACAAATAATAGTGCCACCATCAATGAAATTTTAACTATTGTCTTTTTTTGCAATTTTAACCCTCCTAAGAATTTTTAAATAATTTTAATTAAAAAGTGTATCTTCCCCCTTTGAATCTACTAGAATATCACCTCCACAAAAATTGTCAGATAATGTTGGTCAATCGTTTGACTAAATAAGTAAAAAAATCTTCTCTTTAGTTCTATTTTATAATTCTAAGCTCCTTAAACTTAATTAAAGAGCTTAAATTATCAAGCTAATCAATCGCTTGACTAAACATAGAAAAACTGTTTTTTGCAATTCTAGATTGCTTTAACAGATTCTCTTTCTATTATTTCACAGGGTAAATATATTTTTCTCTCTTTTAGGGGCTTATTATTCATAACCTGATATAACATTTCCATTGAATGCCAGCCCAGTTCTTCCTCCGGCTGACAAACTGTGGTTAGTTCCGGGTCACTGGCTAAGGAAATTATATTATTGTCAAACCCAATTACAGAAATATCTTCGGGCACTTTAAGACCTGCTTTTTTAATAGCCTTAATTGCTCCTACTCCCATCTGATCACTGGCAGCAAAGATAGCCGTTATTGAATTATCTTTTGCTAAAATTTCTTCCATCGCCTGTATACCACTTTGAAGTTTAAAATCTCCTTCTACTATCAGCTCTTCTCTAACTTCAAGATTATTGTCTTTTAGAGCCTGTTTATAACCCTGGATTCTGTAAAATCCTGACTCCTTATCATCTTTAGTACCACTGATCATCGCAATTTTTTGATGGCCCTTATTAATTAAATATTTTACAGCCTTATAGGATTCTTTGACATTATCAATATGGACTGAAGGTAGTTCTTCTTCCACTTCACGAGCTACAACAACTGTTGGAATCTCTGTTTCTCTTAAAAGTTTCCTGCAGCTTGCAGGCATTCTACCACTGGCAAATAAAATTCCATCAACCTGTTTTTCTTTTAATAAGTTGATATATTTAAGCTCTTCTTCTTCCTGACCACCTGTGGTAGAAATAATCAGACTGTAATTATATTTGCTGGCAATTTTTTCAATCCCGCTGGCAACTCTGGCAAAATAAGTGTTGGAAAGATCACTGATAATTAAACCAATAGTATGGGTTTTTTTAGTTACTAGACTGCGGGCAATCTGATTTGGCTTATAACCTAATTCTGCTGCAACCTGAAAAATCTCTTTTCTGGTCTCTTTGCTCGCCTTAGGTATGCCATTTAAAACTCTAGAAACCGTTGATTCAGTTACTCCCACTTTTTCTGCAATATCTTTTAGTGTTACAGCCATTTTTAAAACCCCATTTAGAAATTTAATTCTGATGAAAATAGATGATTTAGAATTTTTCCACCACTATTTTTAATTGTCTAACTATTTCGATTTGTCTATATTATAATACTAAAATTTTGATTAGTCAAGCGTTTGACCAAAATTGACCAGAATTTTTTTAGTTTTTTCCTTTTGATAATCACTTTCTTAATATATTCAGTTCAATCTTCAATTTCATCTAAACGCTCTTCTTCTGCAAAGCATTTTTTATAAACTTCCAGGGTCAGAAGCTCTTGCGGCAGCCTGAGGTTATTTTCCCAGGCGCGCTGCAGCTCTGCAGCTAGCTCATTATATCCCTGTTCTTCAAACTCATTCACTACCTCTGCCATAATTTTTTGGTTTTTATTCTGCCGCTTATGATAGGGATAAAAATTATCTGACTCCTCTAACAGCAGCTGATAATACTCCCCCAGCAGCCTAATTTTGAAATCTGGATATTTATTTTTTAAGCCAGTATAAATTGCGAGACCTTCCGGATCCAAGTCACCGGCATAACAAATATTTAAAGCTTCAAGCCGCCGCTGGCGCTGCCTGAAATTGTCGTCTGCCGCCTCCAGACCCAGCAGCTCCTCCAGAAAGGAAAAGCTTCTAATAATTCTTTTCCCCTGACCATAAATTACAGTATCAAAATCTCGAGCAAAAATATCAATTCCGGCTGCTAGGGCTTTTTTGGCCCCGATAAAAGCGGAATGATTTTCCATGATTAAAATATTATTGATAGAAGTTGGATCCACTGCCCAGTAGACAAATAAATGATTATACTGCTGGGCCTTTAAGTCAGCCAGACTCAAATTTAAATTACTCAAAAGCTTTTTGCCTGCAGTGCGGCTCAGAAATTTCTCATCAGCAAAAAGCTCCAGGGAGCGCTCTTCCCGGCTGGCCCATTCCCGCTCAGATTTAGTTTTCAAAAAATCAGCCAGGCTAAATAATTTCTGCTTTAACTCCGCTGTCTGCTGAACAGGTCTTTTAAGATAATAGTTTAAATCAAGCTGGCGGGATAATTTTAAAATCTCTTTATCCGACCAGCCCTTCACTTCTTCTTTAAGCAGAGTCCAGCGTTTTTTTAAACGAGGCTGCCGCTGGTTGAAATCAGAATTTTTGATTGCTCTAATCTGCTCTTCAATTTCTAGCTTTTTTAGAAGCTGATATAAATTCTGATATCCACCAGCTGCCTGATAGGCAGTAGCTCCTCCCAGTCTGGCTTTAATAAAATTTTCTAAGTCAGCCAGTTGAAAGCGGAGCCTGCCCGCAAGCTCATCTTTTTTATATTTTTCAAATAATCTAATCCATTTTTGCTCGTCTTTCACCATAGATCACCTGTCCCTTGACAACACCCTGGTTGCGCTCAGTATCACCAATCTTTAAAGCCCAAAAAACCGGGAACCTCTCAGAAATTTCAGTTTTGATAATCTCTGGTGCGGCAAAGGCAACCAGCTGGAAATTAAGCTTATCGGCAATTTTAAAGATCGGATCCAGCACATGAGCTGCCGAAGCCTTACCAAAGGGATTATCCAGAAAAAGCACTGTCCAGGGATTTGATTTATCAAAGCGCTGTTTTTTGTAATTTAAAAGCATCATCATCATAAAGGCATTGATCGAAAGTGACTGACCACCACTGCCCTCAGGTCCATTCCCCTTACCCTGAATCACCGATTCCCAGTCAGAATAGAAATAATCCTGGGGGCGGGCATGGAGAAACTCATTTTTTTCGGTCATTTTATAGACCTGGAGCACCGGATAGCGGCCGCGCAGTGCCCTTGAGAAAAGGGCTGCATCTCCACAGTATTCCTTGAGCTTATAATCCGGCAGCTGCTCAACATCAATCTCCTCCCGGTTAAATTTATTGATCAGCTCCAGAAAATATTCCTTCAGCTCTGCAATTACATCCTGCTCATCATCAGGCAGCAGATCATCCCGGCGCAGCCTGACCAACGGAAAGGCATGACCGCGCTGATTGTGATAGACCATATTGCTGATCATTTCCTTCATCGAAGTAATTAACCGCATTACATGGATTGCTGAGCGTTCTGCCCACTGCTGTCTGGCCTCTTCTGCCTCCGTTTTGTTGCGGTCAATTGTATTCAGCTCATTATTTATATATTCCTTAAAGGAATTCAGCATCTCATAGTTATACTGATAATCACTGGCTCGAAAGTTATGGAGCAGTTTTTCGTTGATGCTGTTTTTTAAGGTGATATTTTCCACCACATCTTTGACATCATTTTTAAAATGATAGAAATTATTTTCAGTCTTTTCCCGGAGAGACTTAAGCTTATTTTCAATAGCGCGGTAGTCATTCTCCCAGCTTTCGATGACTGCTGCCGGTGAATCCTTAAGTTCTTCTTTAACTCCGGCATTGAGCTCACCCTTTGCTGCCTCCAGCTCATAGCGTTCGAGCGTATTGCTGAGATTATTGTAGATCTGCAGTTTTTCCTGGTAATTTAAAAGCATCTCCTCCAGCTTGGAAAGATAATCTTGATTTTCACCCAGTTCCTTTTTAATTTCCAATTCCTTAATATTTAGCTCTACTTCCTCCCAGGTTTGAACCGAGCGCTGAAAACGGTCTTTAATTTCAGCCGCCTTCTCCTCCAGCTCATTTTCTCTCGATTCCAGCTGGCCGCGGCGGACCAGAATATCTTCCTTCAGGTTTTGAGCCTGCTTTTTGGTCTTTTTAAGCTGCTCACTTATCTCTTCCAGGGCAGTCTTGAGCTGGCTCTGATTTTTAAAATCATAATCCCGCTCTTCCCAATCAGCAGCAAGCTGAGTTAGTTCTGATTTTAGTTCATTAATATCTTTCAGCAGCTTCTGCAGCCCTGCCTCCAGGTATTTAAGTTCAGCTGCCTTTTCCTCTTCTTTTTTCTGAAGTGAAATAATCTCCTCATAGTTTTGATAGCTTTGATGCTGCTCAAAGGCAAAAAGCTCAGGATACTGCTCCCGGGGAGATATGTTGATCTCCTCTTTTCTAAATTCGCTTTTCAGTTCAACCTGCTGATTACTCAGCATTTCATTTAAGCTGCCAGCAAAGTCCCGCAGAGCCTGAAGCCAGTTCTCATAATTATTTTCCAGCCGCAGCTCTTCTTTTTGCCTCTTTTTCTGTTCTTTTTTATTATCTCCGAGCAGCCCCTCCAGCCGCTCTATCTCAGCCAGAGTCTCCCTGTAGCGGCTTTCTTTCTTTTCCAGCTCTCTTTTTGCCTCCAGATAGTCTTTAACCTGCTTTTGATTTTCTTTAAGTTCAGTTAATTTTTTCTCTTTTCGCTGATATTCTTTGTTCAGAGAGTTGATTTTTTCGGCTGTATTTTTAATTCTCTGCTCATATTTCTTGATTTCTGTCTGCAGAGATTCCAGTTTAGATTCCTCATTTTCCAGTCTTGTTTTGATTTCAGCAGCTGATTCTGCTGTCAGCATAGTCTCAGCCCGATAATTGAGTTGATTTAAGTTTTTGAGTTTTCGCTCCAGAATAGAAATTGTTTCTCTAATCTCAGCCTCTTTGTTTTTTAAACCACTAAACCACTGCTCAAAATTCTTTTTATTCTCAGTAAAATTCTTTTCCTTACCGGTCAGAAGTTTAAAGGGAAGCTTAGAATCACTGCCGTTCAGCTGATGGTTGATAAAGATAGGTACAGCAAAGTGAGAAATCTCCTCTAGCGAAATATTAGCCTTAATCTTCTCCCAGTCTGACTCATAAACTACCACCAGGCCGTAAGGCAGCAGGGGATAGTCCTTTAGATATTTTCCCCGCTGCTCCACCAGTTCAAACAAAAATTCACTGCCGTAATAGACTCGAATATCGAGCTCTTTAATTTTCTGGTAAAGCCTTTTCTGCTCCAGACTGGCGACCCAGTATTCTCTGTCATTTAGGTTTAAGTCAAGCTGGAGCTCAAACTTATCTGCATTCAGCTCCTGCAGCCTTTCCTCTTTTTCGTTGATTAATTTTAAGAGTTCATTTTTCTGCTGCTGCAGCCACTGTTTGCTGTAGAATTCCTCAAATTTATCAAGATTTAAACTTTTTAGAAGCTTAGAAAAGAGCTCTTCCTCAGATTCTTTCTGTTTTTGAAGCTCTTCTTTTAGCTTTTCGACCGTAGTCTCCTGAGCGGCTGCTTCAACTGCAGTCTGCTGTTTTTCAGCCTGCAGTTTCTCTTTCTGTTCTTGCTCTTCTTTTAAAGCTTCTGCCAGCTTTTCCAGTTTGGAATTTAAATTAGCTATATCTTTATCCAAATTCTGCAGCAGATACTCCGGCGTTTCCAGCTCCAACGGGTTAAAAAAGTGAGCCAACTTTTCTTTTTCGGCCTCAAACTGCTGCTTCTCGTGCTCA
>Ga0247721_100616_pt1 | contig 9942 bp, 11 predicted proteins | sample MSEWel2017_08_16_FD_189089 | JGI IMG/M metagenome (GOLD analysis project Ga0247721, IMG submission 189089) | Subsurface sediment microbial communities from gas well in West Virginia, United States - MSEEL Well Study Marcellus 3H_2017_08_16 | ecosystem: Environmental > Terrestrial > Deep subsurface...
TGATGATAGATGTGAGTGGTTAATATCTATTAAAGAAAAAGATAGTAAAGAGAGTGAGAATAATGGATAAGCTATTATATCAAAAAACAAAAAACTATCTTAATTATTTTTGTAAGGAAGTTAAAGATCGCTCTGTTGGCAGTCCCGGTAACAGAAAGGCTACAAGATTCTTTGATAATACACTTAAAGATCTGAGCTGGCAGACAGATATCCAAAAGTTTGATGCCTTTGACTGGGAAAATGGAGGTGCTGTATTAAAAGCAGCTTCTGAAAAATTTAAAGTTTTTGTCAGCCCATATTCTTTAGGCTGTAATGAAAAAGCTGAACTGGCGGCTGCCTCAACTATAGAAGAGCTTGCAAATGGTAATTTTGATAATAAAATACTGCTTTTACATGGTGATATAGCTAAAGAGCAGCTGATGCCCAAAAATTTTGTTTTTTATAATCCAGAAGAACATCAAAAAATTATTTCTTTACTAGAAAAAAGCGGGGTAAAGGCAATCATTACGGCCACTGACAGGAATGCAGCTCTTGCTGGAGGAGTTTATCCCTTTCCTTTAATTGAAGATGGAGATTTTGATATTCCTTCAGTTTATATGACCGCTGAAAATGGGAGAAAATTACTGGCTCAGGAGGGGAAAGAAGTCTCACTTAAATCCAATTCAAAAAGAATTGCTGGCCCGGGCTATAATGTGATCGGAATCAAAGGGAAAAATAAATCTCACCGAATAGTAATAACAGCCCATATAGATGCTAAAAAAGGGAGCCCCGGGGCCATTGATAACGCTACAGGTGTTACTATACTATTAATCCTGGCTGAACTTCTGCAGGATTATGATGGTAATAAACTGATTGAACTGGCTGCTTTTAATGGTGAGGACTATTATTCAGTATCCGGCCAGATTGCATATATCAGAGCCAATCAGAATAATTTTGATAATATTATATTAAATATTAACATAGATGGGGCAGCTTATAAAATAGGAAACACCTCTTTTTCGAGCTTTGATCTAGAAGCCTCACTGGAAAAGAAACTTGAGGAGATAATAAAGAACTATCCCGGTATTGTTAGAGGCAGCAAATGGGCTCAGGGTGACCACAGTATCTTTCTGCAGTATGGTGTGCCGGCAGTAGCTATTTCTTCCCGGTGGTTTATTGACAATATTGAGACACAGCAGATAACCCACACTGAAAAAGATAATTTAGAAATAGTCGCTCCAGCTAAAATAATAGAAATAGCTCAAGCTCTAAATCAATTTGTTAGAAAAATTTAATTAAAGACGAAAGGTCGAGGCTCAATGATCCTGAAAATTTTAAAACACGACTTATTAAAAAAGAAAATTATCACATTTGCTGTCTTTATCTTTATTATGCTCTCAGCTCTTTTGATGGCCGGTGGAACTAATATGTTGATTACTCTTAATGATTCTGTAGATAATTTATTTGAATTAGCTGAACTTCCTCATTTTGTTCAGTATCATTCGGGTGAGATTAACCAGGAATTAATTAATAACTGGAGTCAGCAAAATTCAAATGTAAAAAAACAGCAGAGCTCCGAAATGATTAATATTCCGGGCTCAGAAATATTTATTAACAGTGAAGAGCCAGAAAATGAGACAGTAATGGATATTGGTTTTGTAAAACAGAATCGCTCTTTTGACTTCCTGCTTAATTTAAATAATGAAATTATAGAAGTCGCTCCGGGAGAGATTGCAGTACCTATCTATTACAGGCAGAGAAAAAATCTATCCCCGGGAGATAGTTTAATAATTCAAAATGAAGAATTTAAACTGAATTTTACTATTAAACATTTTGTCAGAGATGCCCAGATGAATCCTTCTATTATTAGCTCCAAGCGTTTTGTTATCAACCAGGCTGATTTTGAGAAGATGAAAAACCAGATAGGAGAAATAGAGTATTTGATCAGCTTTCAGCTGAATGAGCCGGAAAAAATCAGTGAATTTACAAACCAGTATTCTCAGTCTGAATTGCCGGAGAAAGGGCCAGCAGTTGATTATAAGATTTTCAAGCTATTTAACAGTCTGACAGATGGTTTAATAGCTGCAGTTATCATTTTAATCAGCTTATTATTAAATGTGATTGCTCTTTTATGTTTAAGGTTTATTATCCTGCTGACCATTGAAGAAGACTATAAAGAAATTGGTGTTATGAAGGGCATAGGAATTGCTGCTCGAGATATTAAAAAGATCTATTTATCTAAATATATTTTTATAGCTCTCAGCAGTTCAGCAGTCGGTTTTTTAATTTATTTAGTTTTTAGAAAAAGTTTTTTGAGAAATATTTTATTATACACAGGTGAAGCACAAAAATCAGCTGTTCAAGTTTTCTTGCCACTGCTTACAGCCTTTCTGATAGCAGCGGCAGTAATCGGCTTTTCAATCTTTGTTTTAAGAAGGTTTAATAAAATTTCTCCAGTCGAAGCCATTCGAATGGGACAGAGTAATACCAGCAGCAATAATAAAAGGAGATTTTCTCTTTCTAAAAACAAGCTGCTGAGTGCCAATATTTTTCTGGGTTTAAGAGATGTATTACTGCGCTTTCGCTTATTCATTATTTTATTTGTTGTCTTTATCTTAACAACCTTTATAATTATAGTTCCTTTAAACTTTTTAAATACAATAAAATCTTCAGAATTTGTCAGGTATATGGGAATAGCAGAAAGTGACATCATTATGGACCTCAGATATACAGAGGGCATTAAAGATCGTTTTGAGCAGATTAAAACTCATCTAGCAAGTGATCCTGATGTGCTGAAGCAGGGAGCCTTTGTAACTTCCCGCTATAAAATTATAAATCAGGAAGGACTGACAGAAAATTTATATATTCAGACAGGAGATTTTAGTGAATTTAATGTAGATTATTTAGAGGGCGATACACCCGTTCAGTCTGATCAAATAGCCCTATCCTACCTTAGTGCATCTGAGTTAAATAAAAGTATAGGGGATGAACTCCCGGTTATAATAGAAGAAGAAAGAAGAGAAATGACAGTAACAGGTATTTATCAGGACATTACCAATGGCGGCAGAAGTGCTAAGTCTAACATTCCTGCCGATTATCAAAATGCCAGCTGGTATAATATTTATCTTAATGTAAATGCAGATTTAAATGAAAAAATAAAAGAATATGAAGCAGCTTTTGAGAATACCAGGATCATTGACCAGCAGGGATATTTAGAACAGATCCTGGGCGATACAATTAATCAGTTAAATATTTTAACCACTGCTTCCATCATTATTGCAGCTGTTGTAATTATTTTAATTACTTCTCTTTTCCTAAAAACCTTAATTGCCAGAGATAAAGCTCAAATTGCGATTATGAAAAGTATTGGTACTTCTATTGATTCTATTAAAATCCAGTATATAACTAAAGCTCTCTTTGTTTTAATTCTTGCGATTATTATTGGCACAGTCGCTGCCAATATTTTAGGGGAACAATTATTAACTCTAATTTTATCTTTTATGGGAGCTTCCAGAATCGAAATGATTATTGACCCAATTAGAAGCTATTTGATAAGCCCATTAATTATGATTTTACTTGTGGTTCTAACCACACTCTTAAGTATCAGTTCAATCAAAAAAATTAATCTCTCAGATATTAAGGTTGAGTAGAAAGGAGTTCATGATGAATCAAATCTTAAAAACTGAAAATCTATCAAAAGATTATTTAATCAACAAGAGGAAATTTAATGTCTTAAAAAATATTGATATCTCAATTGAGGCTGGTGATTTCATTTCTGTAATGGGACCTTCTGGTTCCGGTAAAAGCACCCTACTTTACAATGTAAGTGGTATGGATAAGATGAGCTCAGGTGAGGTTATCTTCCAGGGAGAAAAATTAAGTAAATTAAACGAAAAAAAATTATCTAATTTAAGACTCAAAAAAATGGGTTTTGTTTTTCAGCAGATAAATTTGCTAAACAGTCTGGGAATAATAGATAATATTATCTTTCCCGCTCATATGGAAGGCAGTAAAGATCGAAATAAAATTAAGGAGAGAGCGGTTGAACTGATGGAGAAGACTGGAATTAAGGAATTAGCGGAAAATGAAATCACTCAGGCTTCTGGGGGCCAGCTGCAGAGAGCTGCAATCTGCAGAGCTTTAATTAATGAACCGGAAATATTATTTGCTGATGAGCCAACAGGAGCCTTAAATTCTCAGTCTGCAAAAGAGGTAATGGATGTCTTTCATACAATTAATAAAGAAGGGACAACAGTAATGATTGTCACCCATGATATCCGGGTCGCATCCCACAGCAGCAGAGTCCTTTTTATGAAGGACGGTAATATTGTCGGCGAAAAAGTTCTGGGTGAATTGAAGGATTTAGAAGCAGAACTTAAAGATAGAGAAAGTAAGTTAAGTAGCTGGCTGCTGGATTTAGGTTTTTAATATTATAATCAGGGAAAGGAAGTAGTAAAATGAAAGTTAAGCAGAGTAAAATCAAAATTATAAAGTGGACGGCTAGATTACTGGCTCTGGGTTTATTGTTATTTTCTCTCCCCTTTTATTTTGGTTACGGTAATCCTGTTCCTTTTTTAAATCCTGATTACTCGTTTTTAGATAATCTTTGGCTGCTTATTTTCCCTTTAGTTTTTATTAGTCTTGCTCTGGGATGGAAGTTTGAAAAACTTGCCGGCGGTGTTTGTCAAGAAAGTTGTCGCATTTAGTTAAAAATTTCTTTGAATACTACTCCTGCAGAAGCCCATTTACGAGCTCTGCTGGTTGAGATAATTATCTACTTCAGCAGTATCCATTGGATTTAAAGTTACATATTCTGGTAGGGTCCAATCTCTAATATCCCCTGACCATCTTTCTGGATGTTCTGCTTTAGCTTTTAAATATGTTTCTTTTCTCTTTTTCATGATCTCTATATCAAGCCCATAATGTCTCTGGTAGGGTGATAAAAACTTAATTCCGCTATGTAAATGCTGGTGATTATACCAGCGGACAAACTCTGCTACCCATTCTCTGGCTTCATTTAGGTCCTTAAAGCCTTTATTGGGATAAACTGGTCTGTATTTCATTGTCTTAAATAATGACTCAGAATAGGGATTATCATTACTTACCCTTGGTCTTGAAAAAGAGCTCTGTACCCCCAGTTTTTCAAGTGTTGCCAAAAATGTTGCTGCTTTCATTGGGCTGCCATTATCAGAGTGTAGTACAAGAGGTTTATCTTTTGCCGCTATACCCTGAGATAGGGAAGCTTTTCTGATCAGTCTTTTAGAATACTCAGCATTTTCTGTTTCCCAGACTTCATAAGCTACTATCATTCTGCTGAACATATCAACGATTAAATAGAGCTTAAAGAAGCTGCCTTTAATCATAGCATTCAGCCAGGTGATATCCCAGGTCCAGACCTGATTGGGAGCAGTAGCAATATGAGTAGGAGCTTCTCGTTTTACAGGTTCTTTAGTCTTAGCTCGATGAGTATTCATTTTTTCCTCATCTAAGACTCGATAAAAGGTGGATTCTGAAGCTATATATTTACCCTGACTAGCCAGTTTAGGAACAATTTGAGAAACTGGTAAGTCTGCAAATTCTTTGCTGTTTGAAACTTCAACTATTTCTCTTCTTTCAGCTTCAGTTAATTTGTTTTTGGGTTCTGGTCTTTCAACCAGATGCCGCTGGTCTTCTTTAACAGTACCATCCTTAGTCCATCTTTGATAGGTTCTGATTGATATTTCAAGTTCTTCACAGGCTTTAAACAGCCTGCAGCCATTTGCATGTGCTTCATCAATTAGTTCTACCGCTTTTTTGCGATCTGAAATTTCTATTAATCTTCCTCTGGGTCCCCCCAGATCGCTCGGGCCTTTTTTCTGAGCACCAGTAATGCTGCAGTTTCAGCAAGAGCTTTTTCCTTTTCGCGAAGTTCTTTTTCTAATTCTTTAGCTTTCTTTTGTTCTTTTTTAAGATTATCTTTAAGTTCTTTAGGATCTTCAAATTTATTTTCGTTGGCGTTCTGACACTGCTTAATCCAGCTTTTTAATTCTTCAACATGGATGCCTTTTTCACGGCAGTATTTAGCAGTTTCTAATTCTGAAAGACTTGCTGTTTCTAAAACCGCCTGGAACTTATCACTGGAAGACCATTTACTTGCTTTTTTATTGCTGGTTGGATTATTTTCTAAGACTTTAGTTCTCCAACTGTAGAGAGTTCCCTCTGGTATGTTGGTTTCTTTTGCTAGAGCAGACACTTTTTCAGCATTAGGGGGAGCCAGTCTTTTGAATATGGATTCTTTCAATTCTTTTGAATAAACAGTTCTTGACATATTAATTCTCCTTAGGATTTATTGTCGTTATATTTATTATACATGGTTTTTGAACCCCACGACAACTATCCTAACACATAGGGCCGGCATACTGCTTATAATGTCAATATCCACTGGACTTCTGGCTACACTAATAATTGAAAATGAATTTATATTTGAAATGATGATTCCACTTTTTATCGGTATTTTATATTTGATTACAGCTTTTAATAACAATAATTAAAACTGAATTACTTGTTTTAAATTACTATTACATTATAGATGGGGGATATTTATGTATACTAAAAAAGATTTAATTAAGGACTTTAAAGAAATTGGCATAGATCCAGAAGGAACTCTGCTGGTTCATTCTTCAATGAAGGCCGTTGGGGAAGTTGAAGGAAGAGCAGATACAGTAATTGATGCCTTTATGGAGTATATGAAAGATGGTTTACTAGTTTTTCCAACTCACAGCTGGAGTAAAGAAAATAATAAGGATAATCTTTTTAATCCCAAAACTGAAAAATCCTGTGTGGGGATTTTAACAAACATCTTTAGAAAAAGAGAAGGGGTTTTAAGATCTCTACATCCAACTCATTCTCTAGCAGCTTATGGTAAGGATGCTAAAGATTTTATTAAAGGAGAAGAAAAAAGAAATACTCCCTGTCCCAGAAAAGGCGCCTATGGTAAGCTCTATGACAGAAATGCTCAGATCTTATTTTTAGGCTGTACTTTAAAAAGTAATACTTTTATTCACGGAGTTGAGGAATGGAATCAGATTCCCAATCGGCTTGGAGAAAAACCTGTTGAATATAAAATAGTTTTAGATAATCAAACAATTGAAGCTCCGGTTCATCCACATCAGGCACCAGTAGAAGATGTCTCTAAAAATTATGATAAGCTGAGAGAACCATTACTTGAAAAAAATATCTGCCGCACCGCAAAAATCGGAGATGCAGTTTCATATCTCTGTCAGGCTAAAGAAATGGCAGATTTAACTTCCACATTTCTTCAAAAAAATCAGGACCTTTTTCTTGACGATCAGCCGGTTCCTGAACAGTGGTATAAAGACTAAAGAAATAAAAGTTATCATCAATTAATTATAACTATGAGGTGTGGTAATTTGCGCTTAAAACAGGAATTTTATCAAAAAGATGCAGTTCAGGCTGCAAGAGATCTCTTAGGGAAAATTATAGTCAGAAAATATGATGGAAAAACAATCACAGTTAAAATTGTGGAGACTGAAGCCTATTGTGGTGCAGAAGATAAGGCCTCCCATGCTCACAATAACAAAAAGACCAAACGTACAGCACCAATGTTTAAAAAAGGAGGTCATGCCTATATTTATTTAATCTACGGCATGTATTACTGTTTAAATGTTGTAACAGCAGCGGAAAATAACCCACATGCTGTTTTAATTAGAGGAGTTGAGCCGCTTAAAGGACTTAAATACATCAAAGAAAACCGTCAGATTAAAAGCAGTAGAAGCAAAGATTTAACAAATGGACCGGGAAAATTATCTCAGGCCTTAAAAATTGACAAGAGTTTTGATGGCTGTAATTTAGTCGAAAATAATTCCCTTTATCTCACAGATGGTGGAACTGAAGACTTTGAAATTGAAAGCTCTCCCCGAGTAAATATTGATTATGCTGAAGAATATAAGGATAAAAAGTGGCGATTTTTAATCAAAAATAATAAATATGTTTCAAAATAATAAGCTGATTATTATTTTCACATATTTCTGCAGGATAATTTAACTTTTTGTCTAATCTTTGTAATAGGCCCTAAAAATTTTGAGATGTAGTTTTCAAATTAGAAATTTTTTTAGTTTTAAAGTTATGATTAATCACTTTGAAAGGGGTTGGTTTTAATGAAAATAATTGATCTGCTGGAGCTTGATGAAAATGCCGAAGTCTTAAATAAAAAGGACCTCAAAGAAATTAAAGAACTTCCCGCTTTTATTATTTCTCAAAAGCAGAAGGAAAAATTTAGTAGTGCAGGACAGTGGCTTGTTTTAGATGAACTGCTGGAGATTGATAATAAATATGTCGTATATCTCCACGATGAAGAAAAAGAAAGCACCTGGATCAAACTACCGGCTAATTATGTTGAAGAAGATTATATGGTGGATTATCAGGCAGAGGACAAGTGCCCCCTGGGCATTGATGTTCTAATCAAGGAAGATGGTTATCCAATTGGAGTTATCAAAGGCTGTGATTCGATTCAGCAGGCCAAAGTAGATAATAATTTGGATGGCCACAGATATAAAGGTGAACTAGGAATAACACTCAATGATAAGTATTTTTTAACTTATAAAAAGGATAATGAAGAATTTAAAGTTGTTAAGACCAATGTTGACTGGGATAGAGGAAAACATACAATTTAATTAATAAAATAGCAGAATATAAATTCAGGGCTGTCTTAAACAGCCCTTTTAAAATGGAGGAACTATAAAAATGGCAGATTTTAAAGATTTTTTAAAGTTGGATATTAGAGTAGGAAAAATTATTAAAGCTGAAAATTTTGAAGAGGCAAATGACCCGGCTTATAAGCTCTGGCTTGATTTTGGAGAAGAAATTGGAGAAAAGAAATCCAGCGCTCAAATTACTGATTTATATCAACCAGAGGATTTAATTGAAAAACAGGTGCTCGCAGTTATTAATTTCCCACCAAAACAGATTGCAGACTTTATGTCTGAAGTTCTGGTACTAGGTGTTTATGGAGACCAGGGAGTAGTTTTAATTGAGCCAGAGCAGGAAGTAAAACTGGGCTCCCGTCTGGGTTAAATCTTTTCTGCAGCATCTTATTTTATGAATGAAAGATATAATATTATACAGCTAAAAAAATAAAAAAAGAATTTAAAGCAGGATAATTAAAATTTTTATTTAAATATATATTATAGTAATTTTTTTATCTTATCAAATTAAAAATTTCACAAAATATAAAAAGGAGTGTTTATTTAATGAACAAAAACGAAAAGAAAGACAATGTTATTATGTTAAGTGATTTCCAAAGAAATGACGATTATCTAGATGATGAATTAAGTAATTTCCAAAAAAATGATGATTCTTTAGAAAACGAAGAAAAAATCACCGCCCCTTTTGCTGGAGATTCAATGGAAAGATTTTAATTTCTAAGGGAAAATTTCACTGAAGTAAAAGAAATAATTATTAAACGATACTTAAAAGAAAATAATATCCCCACCAAAAAATTAATTATTGATTTTAGTTTCAAAGATAATAAAGAACTTTTTGCTCCTGCTTTGTTAAGGGGCGCAATTTTTGATGGTTACCTATGTCATAATAGACAGAAAATATTTTTTGGTGTACTTTTTCATAATAGAATTCATCCAAGTTATGATAAAGCATACTACAAGAAATTAGCTCGATTTCACCTTTACAATAAAAGTAATAGAAAAAATGGTAATTTTATTCTTATTTTAGCTGATGTTCCAAATATAAATTTCAAATATGAAGACTTACAACATCTATATTTAACCAAAAGATTTATAAAAAGTTTTGAACCTCTAATTGAAAAAAAATTAATGATAATCAAGAAAATGAAATTCAATAATAATGATTTTAATGAGTGGTATAATGTGATAAAATAAAAAATAAATAATACTTGGATGTGATTTCCATGCTTAAATGGCAGCTGGGAGACTATTTAACAACATT
>Ga0247721_100622_pt1 | contig 9833 bp, 10 predicted proteins | sample MSEWel2017_08_16_FD_189089 | JGI IMG/M metagenome (GOLD analysis project Ga0247721, IMG submission 189089) | Subsurface sediment microbial communities from gas well in West Virginia, United States - MSEEL Well Study Marcellus 3H_2017_08_16 | ecosystem: Environmental > Terrestrial > Deep subsurface...
CAATCAAAGATATTGCAAAAAAAACTGGAGTTTCTATTAGTACTGTTCATTTTGCTTTAGCAAATAAGTCTGGAGTAAGTAAAGATACAAGAGAGCGTATTAAAAAAATAGCTGACGAGTGTGGTTATAAACCAAATATGGCTGCCTCATCCTTAAAACGGAAAACAATTAATATTGCAGCAGCTTTTCCTGTACCCAAAGAAGATAATCGCTTCTATTTTACAAATGTTTGGGAAGGTGTACGAGAATATATGGAACGAATGAGTGATTTTAATGTGGAATTATGTGAAATCGAATACGATAATGATCCAAAAAAACAATCAAAAGAAATTACTAATTTATTAAGACACAAAAATATTAGTGGACTTTTAACAGTTGGACACATGGGTACATATGGAGAAATGTCTATAGAACGATTTATAAAAGAAGAAATCCCTGTTGTTCTTATTAATACTGATCTTCCTAATAGTGGAAGGCTCTGTTCCATACATCCAGACTACAAAATTATTGGACGAACTTTAGCTGAATTAATAACTAGACAGATTCCAAAAGATAGTAAAATACTACTATGTGCTGGAGGTGAGTCAATTCCATCCCATTATTTAATAGCTCAAGGATTTGATGAATATCTAAATAATAAGAATTTAAAACATCAAGTAATTAAGATTTACGATGATAAAAATAAGGAGGTGCTTTATCAAAAAATAAAAAAAGAATTAAAAAGAAGAGAAGTAAGAGGGTGCTGCTCTGTAAATGCAAGAAACAGTGTGTTATTAGGGAGAGCGGTACTGGAAAATGATCGTGATGGTGAGATTGCAGCAGTTGGTAGTGATTTATTTGAAGAAAATTTTAGATATTTACGTGAAGGAGTATTTACCCAACTCTTATATAAAAAGCCCTATTTACAATCTTATTTAGCAGCAAAGTACCTACTAGAATATATTTTAAAAGAAAAAATTCCGCCCAGAGATATCATTTATGTAAATAGTGAAATTGTTTTTCAAAGCAGTATGGATATGTATGAAGAAGAAACATATAAATTTTTATTTTAATAACTTTAAGGGGGATTAATTATAATGAAAAAAATGATTTCTTTGTTGCTGGTAAGTGTTCTTATTGCAGGTGTAATATCTATACCTATTTTTGCTGAAGATAAGCCTACACACACTTTTAAATATGCAGAATTAAATCCTAATGGTCATATTATGGATGAAGCTGCAGATTATTTTGCAGAACGAGTTTATGAAAAATCTAATGGTCGAATTGAAATAAAGGTATTCCCTGCAGGTCAACTTGGGGATGAGAAGACAGTATATCAAACTCTACAAATGGGTGGAGTTATAGATATTGCAAGAGGAAACACTAACTCCTTAGGTGACTTTGGTGTCAAAAAATTAACATTATTTGGCTTACCTTTTGTTTTCCGTGACAGAGACCATCTTTGGAATGTATTAAATAGTGATTTAGGAGCTGAATTCTTACGCGAACCACAGGAAACAGGCACAGGCATGGTAGGTATTTTCTATTTAGATGAAGGAGCTAGACACTTCTTTACAAAAGAAGATATTGTTATTGAGAGTGTAGAAGATTTAAATGGTCTAAAATTGAGAGTGCCAACAACTGAATTAATGACTGAAACTATTGAAGCTCTTGGTGCTCAGTCAACACCAATTAGTTTTTCTGAACTATATTCTGCACTACAAACAGGTGTAGTTGATGGTGCTGAACAGCCTTACTCTGGATATTATTCAAACAAGTTTTATGAAGTAGCTCCTAACTATACTTTGACCGGTCATACTTATAGTCCATCGATAGTTCTTATGAGTGAAACATCCTGGAATGAACTTAATGAAGAAGATAAGGAAATAATTATGGAAGCATCAAAAGAAACAGAAGTATGGAATCGTAAGAATATAGAGAGATTGGATAATGAGCTTTTAAAGAAGATTAAGGATGCAGGTGTAAATGTTATTGAAATAAAAGACAAAACACCATTTATTAATGCTACTAAAGATGTTGTATTAAAATATATTGAAGGTTATGAAGACTATTATGAAGCTATTCAGGCTAAATAAGTGAAATAATTATTAAAAAAGAATGAGAATACTATAAAAATAGTATTCTCATTCTTAAATTTGCATTAATTTACTGGAGGTATAGTATGAAATGGATTACCAAATTTTTTGATGGGGTATATTTCTTTTTTATGACATCATGTAAATTGGCATTTATAGCAATGGTAATTATAACTTCATTTGTTGTTTTTAATCGATTTATTATAAAAAACAGTTTAGTATGGGGTGAACCTATTGTTTTAATGTGCATGGTTTATATGTCACTTGTTAGTGCTGCACTTGCAATTCGAAAAGATTCTCATATTAGAATGACTGTAATAGATTTTATTGCATCAAAAAAAGTTATTGCGGTAATGAACTCTTTTGCTCACATATTTATTTTTTTCTTTGGCTTATTTATGGTTGTATATGGATGGAGATTTTCAATGTTAGCTGGAAGAAATATAATAACAGGGGTAGGAATCAAATCAATGTGGTTATATTTAACTGCTCCATTTGCAGGGGTTGCAATTTGTTTAATGGAAATTGAAAGAGCTATTAACTTTTTTGATCGTCGTAGGAGAGGGGTAACACTTCATACCACAACTATTGTGGATGAGGCCGAAGAAATGGTAGAAGATGCTGCAAAACAATTAGATGGAAGGGGTGAAATTTAATCAATGGATCCAAATGCAATTGCAATAATAATTTTAGTAGGTTCATTTTTTATTATGTTAATTTGTAGATTTCCTATTGCCTTTGCTATAGGTATTTCAAGCCTTTTTACAGCAATTTATTTAGGCTTACCATTAATGCAGATTGCTCAACTTATGGTTAAAGGGGTTAATGTATTTACTTTAATGGCAGTACCATTTTTTATCATAGCTGGTGAACTTATGGGAGCAGGAGGTATTTCTAAAAGATTAATTAAACTTGCTAACGCTCTTGTAGGATGGTTAAGAGGCGGATTAGCAATGGTGAATATAGTTGCCTCAATGTTTTTTGGAGGCATATCAGGTTCATCAACTGCTGATACTGCGTCTTTAGGTACGATATTAATTCCAATGATGCGAGGACAGGGGTATGATGATGAATTTTCGACAAATGTTACTATGGCCAGTTCTGTTCAAGGTTTACTTATTCCTCCAAGTCATAATATGGTTATGTACGCTATGGTTGCAGGGAGTGTTTCAGTTGGGCGTTTATTTTTAGCTGGAATAGTACCGGGAGTAATTTTGGGTGTTTCTTTAATGATATATAGTTATATTATATCTGTAAGGAGAAATTATCCAAAAGGAGATTCATTTGATCTTAAGAATGTTATTGAAACCTTATATGATTCTATATGGGGCTTAATAACAGTAATTATAGTTGTTTTTGGTGTTATTAGTGGTGTTTTTACAGCTACAGAATCAGCCGCTATTGCAGTCTTATGGGCAATGTTTGTAGGCTTTTTTATTTATAAAGAACTTACAATTGTTAAAATGTGGCATGTTTTAGAGCGTTCACTTGGAACATTAGCGATTATAATGATTCTAATTTCAACATCACAAGTTTTTGGCTGGCTTTTAACTTTTTTGGAAATGCCAGAATTAGTAGCAAGTGCTATTACAAGTGTTACAACTAATAGATATGTAATAATGATGATCTTAAATGTCACTATGTTAATGTTAGGTACAATTATGGATATGTCGGCAATTATTTTAGTAACAACTCCTATTTTATTACCGATAGCAATAAGTATTGGTTTAGATCCTGTTCACTTTGGTACAATTATGATTCTAAATTTAGGTATTGGTTTAATTACTCCACCAGTAGGGGGAACTCTTTTTGTAGGATCTGCTGTTTCAGGAGTTCCAATAGGTAATTTGATAAAGACTTTAATGCCTTTTTTTATTGTAATGATAGTTGTTTTAATTTTAATTACATATTTTCCAGGTGTTGTTATGACTATCCCAAATAGGATAATGCCAGTAATGGGAGGCTAGGAGGAGGTTTATATTATTGATAGGAGATTTAAAAAAACAAATAAAAAATACAATTGCAAATTATAAAGAAAGCCAATCTTCCAATGGTTTTATAATAATTTGTCCTGGTGGAGGATATGAGTTTATATCTGAGCGTGAAGGAGAACCTGTAGCTAAAGCATTTCGAGCGAAAGGATGGGAAGCTTTTGTTCTAAATTATTCAACCGGGAATAATCTTTGTCAAACCCCTTTAAAAGAACTTGGAGCAGCTGTCAAAGAAATTAAAAGAAATATGCAAAAATATGGTATTAATAATAAACCGATAATTGTTTGTGGTTTTTCAGCAGGTGGACATTTAGCAGCAAGTCTTGGAGTTCACTGGAATGATAAAAATTTGTTCTCTAATAATCATGATTATAAACCTGACGCTCTGATTCTCTGCTATCCTGTAATTACTGCAGGTGAATATGCTCATAAAGATAGTATTAGCTCCCTTACTGAAAAAGAAGATTCAGGTTATTTTTCTCTAGAAAATCATGTAACTAAAGATACCCCTCCTACATTTATCTGGCATACTATATCTGATGAGACAGTATCAGTTCAAAATACAATTTTATTTACTCAGGCTTTAATAGAAAATAATGTTTTTACGGAAGTACATTTATATCCTTATGGTAGTCATGGATTATCACTTGCAACAGATGCTGTAGCTGAACCAGAAAACAGTAGATTTGCAGATGACCATATTGCTACCTGGTTTGAACAAAGTCTGCAGTGGCTTAATATTATAAAAAAAAGGAGTAATACTTATGATAAAGTGGGAAAATGAAGATCAAATGTTTAAATTAATGAAAGAAAAATTATATACACCAGTAGTAGGAGATATTTTGGATGTTCTGGGATATAATCATCAGTTTATGCCCCAATATATTCGTCCTTTAAAAAATGATATGAAAGTTGCTGGAAAAGCCTGTACAGTGCTTGAATATGATGTTTTTGATGTCCAGGAAAAGCCTTTTGGATTACTCACAGAGGCATTAGATCAATTAGAAAAAAATGAGATATTTGTTGCGACTGGTGGACATAATAGTGCTATTTGGGGAGAAATTCTGACTGCTACAGCTAAAAAAAGAGGTAGTGTTGGAGCAGTTGTTGATGGTTGGCATCGTGATACTCCACAAGTTTTAAGTCAAAATTGGCCCGTTTTTAGTAAAGGATGTTGGGCCCAGGATTCCAGTATTCGCACAAGTGTAGTTGATTTTCGATGTACAATTGAAATTGGTCAAGTCACAATCAATGATGGAGATCTCATTTTTGGTGATGTTGATGGAGTTCTTGTTATTCCAAAAGAGATTTCAGAAGAAGTTATTCAAAAAGCTCTTGCAAAAGCAGCAGGAGAAAAAAAGGTTAGAAAAGCAATTGAAGCTGGTATGAGTTCTACTGAAGCTTTTGAAAAATATGGTATTCTTTAGGGGGCTGCTATGAAAAAACAAGTAGCATTTAAAATTGAAATTGAAGATAATGTAGCTACAGCACTTACAGATATTAAACCGGGAGCTGCTAAATTAAGAGGAGATTCAGAAATTAAAGAGATAGATGCTGTGGAGAATATAAAAAAGGGTCACAAAATAGCTTTAGTGGATATAAAAAAGGATGAACCAATAAAAAAATATGGAATAGTTATAGGAGCTGCTACAAAAGAAATAAATAAAGGGCAGTGGGTTCATTTACATTGTATGCGTAGTTTATATGATGAGCGTTCTTCTCATCTGGATGTAGAAACAGGTGTGCCAAAAGATATAAAATATGAATAAACTGAAGTAGGGAGGAATAAAATTTGGAATGGGAAGGATTCTATCGAAAAAATGGTCAAATAGGGATTAGAAATAGAATAATAGTCATCTACACAGTAGAATGTTCTTCATTTGTGGCAAAAGAAATTACTCGTTTAAGTAACAATTTGGATGTTGAATGTATTGGTTTTTCGGGCTGCACTGATAATGAATATGCTGTACGCCTTTTAATATCATTGATTAGACATCCCAATATCGGGGGGGTTCTTGCGGTTGGCTTAGGCTGTGAATATATACAGCCAGAATGGTTAGCAGATATTGCTGCTGAAGAGGGAAAAGAACACAAATGGATGTTTATTCAAGAAGAAGGAGGCACTAAAAAAAGTATTAATAAAGGTTTATCAATAGTAGAAAAAATGTTAAAAGATTTAGAGAAGACTGAGCGTAAAAAAATGGGCATTTCAGATTTAATAATAGGTGCTGAATGTGGTGGAAGTGATTACACAAGTGGTTTAGCTGGTAATGTAGTTGTCGGTCGTTTTTTTGATAGATTAGTTAGTCAGGGAGGAACAGCAATTTTTGAAGAAATTGTTGAAGCAGTTGGGCTTATTGATTTATTAAGAGAAAGAGCTGTTGATGAAGAAGTCAAAAAAGAAATAGAATATACTTATGATAAAGCCCTAAAATATTGTAAATCGGTTAGACAATATTCAGTGAGTCCAGGGAACTTTGCTGGCGGCTTGACTACTATTGAAGAAAAGAGTATGGGTGCTTTTGTAAAAAGTGGAACTAAAGATATTGAAGGGGTATTAAAAATAGCACAAAGACCAGAACATTCAGGTTTATGGCTTTTAGATTCTACACCTGATCCTCACTGGATGCAGTTTGGAATTACAAATCCGAATGATAACGAAGGTCTGATGGATCTTATATCTTGTGGGAGTCACATTGTGTTTTTGGTTACTGGCAGAGGTAGTGTAGTTGGTAGTGCAGTATCTCCCTGTTTAAAGATAACAGGAAATAGTGATACATACCAAAATATGAAAGATGATATGGATTTTAATGCTGGCAATGTATTAACAGGTAAAAAAACATTAAGTGAATCAGCAGAAGCACTAGAAGAATTAGTAATTAACATTGCTAGTGGTGGATTAACTAAAAGTGAAGATTTAGGTCATAAAGAATATTTTATTCCTTATAAATATCAGGACAAAAAAGTTAATGTGCCATCTAATTATAAATGTGATAAATATTAAAGTGGAGGTAAAAAATGATGTCAATGAATTTAAAAGATTTTAAAATAAATGAAGCCTATTCTTTAAATGGGCAAAATGCAGTAGTAACTGGTGGATCCACTGGTCTGGGGCTTGCCATAACTAGAACATTAATTAGTGCCGGGGCAAAAGTGATTGTTGTAAGTTTTGAATCAAAGGAACAGGCCGAAAAATCACTATCTGAGTTTGGAGAAAATGCTGTTTTTTATCAATTTGATATTACGGATACCGATAATAGTCAAAAATTAGTTGACAGGATAATTGAAGAACAGGGAAATATAGATATATTAGTAAATAATGCTGGTAATCATTGTAAAAAATTCATCTGGGAGATGACTGTCGATGATTATTTAAAAGTTCTCAATGTTCATCTTGTGGGTGCATTTGCCCTGACAAAAGCAGTAGTCCCAAATATGAAGAAAAATAATAAAGGAAGTATTCTTTTTATGGCTAGTATGACCAGTTATATTGGGCAGCCTCAAATAAGTGGTTATGCATCAGCAAAGGCTGGTTATCTAGGATTAGTTCATACACTGACTGCTGAATTAGCCGAGTTTGGCATCAGAGTCAATGCAATTGCACCGGGCTGGATTGATACCCCCATGTTTCATCAGGCAACAGATAATGATCCAGAAAGATTAGCTAAAATTATGGGTAGAATTCCTGCAAAAAAGCTTGGTGATCCAATGGATGTGGGGATGTGTGCTGCCTTTTTATGTAGTGATGCTGCCCGTTATATTAATGGGAGCTGTGTGCCAGTTGATGGAGGGGCTCTTATCGGATTCTAGGAGGATAAAATATGAAAAATAAGTTTTCTGAAGATTTATTTTTAACTAATGAAACAGGTAAAAAATTATATAATGAAGTAGCAAAAAAAATGCCAATTATTGATTATCATTGTCATCTTGAACCTAAACTTATCTGGGAAAATGATGTTTTTGAAGATTTAGGTGAGATGTGGCTGGCTGGTGACCATTACAAATGGCGGGCAATGAGGACTTTTGGAATTGATGAAAAATATATAACTGGTAGTGCAAACTATTATGAAAAATATATGGAATTTGCTAAGATAATGCCCAAATTAATAGGTAATCCCCTCTATATTTGGTGTGCATTAGAACTAAAAAGATTTTTTGATATTGATGCTCCATTATCTTATGAAAATGCAGATGAGATATATTCTAAAACAAAAAGGATGATTAAAGAAAAAAAAATGACTCCTCAGATGTGTATGGAGATCTCTAATGTAGAACTTATCAGTACTACTGAAGATCCAATTGATTCCTTAGAATATCATAAAAAAATAAGTGGAAATTCTTCAATTGGAATTAAAGTTTTGTCAGCTTTTAGACCTGATAAAGCTATGTTTTGTGAAGAAGCTAATTTTTCCGATTATATTGATCAGCTAAGTAATCAAGTCGGAAAAAAAATAAATAATTTTGATGATTTAATTATGGCACTTGAAAACCGTTTAAATTATTTTAAAGATATTGGCACTAATATAAGTGATAATGGAATTCCTGAATTTAAATGGGTTGATTATAATTTAAAAGAAATTAGAGACGTTTTTGCTAAAGCATTGGCTGGAGAAATTTTAAACCAATCAGAAATTGACAAATATCGTTCTGCCTTTTTATTTGAAATGGGAACTTTGTACAGCAAAAATGATTTTATTATGCAGCTGCATATTGGTACATATCTTAATGCAAATTCTACTAAAACAGAAAAAATAGGGAAATCTACAGGATTTGACTGTACAGATGACAGCACCAGTGTTAAGAGTGTAGGAATTTTACTGGACAAATTGACAGCTAATAATAATTTGCCAAAAACTATTTTATATCCTTTAGATATTAATAACATAGAGAACTTTGCTATACTTGCAGCTGCCTTTTGTGAGGGAGGGACAGAAGCAAAAGTACAGTTAGGAGCACCGTGGTGGTTTAATGACCAGGTTTATGGCATAAAAAAACAATTTGCTGCTGCAGCCAATTTATATCCAATCAGTCTTTCAGTTGGTATGCTCACTGATAGTAGAAGCTTTTTAAGTTATCCAAGACACGAACTTTATCGGCGTTTGCTATGCAATTATTTTGGAGAAATTGTTGAAAGAGGCGAATATTTTTCTGGTGAAAAAGAATTAAGTAAAATAATTGAAGATATTTGTTACTATAATGTTAAAAGTTTTTTTGGTTTTTAAAAATATTTATAATGTTTCTAAGCCCATCAAAGAGATTTCCAAAAGTTTTTTGTAGTGATTTGAATTATGCCAGCTAATTTGACATGGTCGTTTTCTTCCTTCAAAATAATAAGTAGAAAGGGAGATAATTATGAGTAAAAATACCAAGCACTCACCTGAAGAAAAGATGGATATTGTTCTTGAAGGTCTTCAAAATGATAATATCTCTGAGACCTGCCGCAAACATGGAATTTATGAAAGTCAATTTTATCAATGGAAAAAACGTCTTATTGGATCTGCCAGTAAAGTCTTCAGAAACAAAAAGAAAAAAGATCCTGAAAAAGAGAAACTTAAAGATGAAGTCGATAAATTAAAACAGACTCTGGTAGAGCAAACCTGTGAGCTGCAGATTCTAAAAAAAAACGACAAATAGGACTGCATGGCGAAATTAAAAATGACTGGCTTGCAGCAGATGAAAAAAGAAAATTGATGGATATTGTGGAAGAATCAACTCTGCCTGTTAAAACAACCTGCGAAATATTAGAGTTTAATTCCTGGCGTTACTA
>Ga0247721_100626_pt1 | contig 9811 bp, 17 predicted proteins | sample MSEWel2017_08_16_FD_189089 | JGI IMG/M metagenome (GOLD analysis project Ga0247721, IMG submission 189089) | Subsurface sediment microbial communities from gas well in West Virginia, United States - MSEEL Well Study Marcellus 3H_2017_08_16 | ecosystem: Environmental > Terrestrial > Deep subsurface...
GCAGACCCCTGCTGTGGATTCCGGAAATAAAAAGCAAGAAAAACTAATAAGTACAAGAAAATAGTGTAAATTATTTATGCTGTGTTATTATAACTTTGAGGGTGTGTGTTTTTTCTGTCGGTCTTCTGTTCTTTTTTTTCGAGCCAGGCTTTATATTCCGGGAACATCCTTTCAAATTCCACTTCCAGCCAGGCTTGTTCCCTGGGCGTTGCATCTCTCCAAAACTCATCCAGCCACATCTTTATTTTCTCAATCGGTATGTCGGGAAGTTTTGTCAGATTGGGTTTATCTTGTGTGCCGGAGACAGCTGCTTTCTTATATTTCTCACCCTCCCCGGTGAGAAACCAGTTAGTATCAATATCGTATTTATTAGTGATACAAATAATGTATTCGATTTTTATTGTATATCTGCCAGACTCCATTCCAGCATAAAAGCCCTGAGAAACTCCTAAAATATCAGCCATTTGCGCCTGTGATAGTTTTAGTTGTTTTCGAACATCTTTTAATCTTTTTGAAATTTCTAAGTTGTCATACATATTTTTCCTTGACAAATATTAGCCACACAACTATTGTTGTTATTAGCAACATTGAAAACATAGCACGACACAGGAGCACTGGCAATATCTAAATGATAGGTCAGATGTAAAGATCCTGACAGGGGCGGGACCGGAGCAGATGACCTAAAAACAAGAAAAGGGGGCAAAAAATGGAAATCGTAAAATTTAACAACGAACAGTTCGGTGAACTAAGAATTGCAGACATTGGGGGCAACCCTTGGTTTATGGCAAGAGATGTTTGTTCAATCTTAGGCCTTGAGAATGTATCTCAAAAGTTAACAAGTTTAGATGATGATGAAAAGAGTTACATCATTTTAAATGATGTAACTGTCAACGGAGGGACCCCCAAAAAACTCATAGTTAGTGAAAGCGGATTTTATTCGCTGGTTTTATCCAGCCGGAAGCCTGAAGCCAAGAGTTTTAAGAAGTGGGTGACATCGGAAGTGTTGCCGTCGATTCGCAGGACCGGATCGTATTCATTGTATGAGCGTGTGGACAGTGCCGATCTTTCGATGAAATGCGAATTCCTGAAGCAGGTGAGGCTTTCCGCACAAAACTTGCCTGGCTGGCAGCGGAGACAGGCTATTGTGCAGAGCCTTGAGTCTGTGGGCCTGCGTGTCAAAGCCGGCATAAATGATGAAACGGCTGATTTCGTAAATGCCGTTGTCACAAAAGATATCCAGTATTTCGAGCACTTGAAAGAAAATCACCCTACCCTTTACGATTCGATTGCCAGCAATTTTGAGCGCAATAGAATCAGGAGCAATGACATAATAAAGGCTTACCAAATCATGTGTAACCCAACACTTTCTTCAAAAGCTGTGATGGCAAAAATCAGGGAGTATGACTCCCGCTTTTCCGTATCAGAAGTAAGCCGTATTAGCTCAGAAAAGTACTACAAAATACAATAATAGGAGAAAAAACAATAATGAGAAAAAAGGATTTAACAAAAACTATCAGGGGGAGGCTTGACAACCTGAAAAAGAGGATTGCCTGGCTTGAAGAGCTGCAGAAATACGGAGTAAGACAGGCTGATATTCATGCCCGTACAGGTGTTTGCAGACCTGAGATAAGCAAATATTTTGCAGGTCTCGGGGATAATGAGGAAGTAGAAGAGGCAGTATTACAAATACTGCAGGAAAAAAGAAAAGAGGTGAAGAAATGCATGGCGGAAAAATGAATGTAAATATTGAGTGCCCGTATTGTGCAAAAGAAATAATTTTTTCAGCTGAAGACAGGCTGGAGATAGTCAGATGCGATGACTGCAGAAGAAGCTTTGTAATAGAGCTGAAAATTGAGCCGGTAATATATATCCAGGCTAAGCTCAGTCAGCGGGAAAATATCGAGAGGCTCAAAAGCAATATGAAAGATCAGCAAGACGCCGGAGCACCGAGTGAATACGAGTCCAGGATAACAGGCACCAGGTCAATAACAATTTCGGGAGAAGTCATAAAGACAATAAGGAATTACGGCATAGAAAACTCTATGACACAAAAACAGCTGGCAGAAAAAATCGGTATTAAATATCCCATGTTCAACAAAATAATGCAGAATCTCAGAGGCGGTGAGGAAAACTGCAAGAAGGTGCTGGCGTTTTATCACGGGATCTGTCCGGTAGGTCAGTACACTGAAGCCAGGAGCTGAGAAAATGACGTTATTTCTTAATCATCTCCCGGAAGATAACATCAGGATTATCAACCGGAGGCTGGAGAGCGAATTAAGAAAGTACCAGATAAGAGCTATAGCTCTGCAGGCAGAGAACGAGAGCCTGAAAAGAGAGCTGGAAGCATGTAAAAAGAACACGGGGCTAAATAAAAAGGGAGAGACGAGATGGGAGACGGATATAAGATAACACAGCAATTAATGTACGAGCTTCGTTTCGTACACGGGCTAAGTCATGAAGATATCGGGAGATATTTAGGATTGAGCAAGAAAACTGTAGACAACTATCCGAGGCAGGCACTGCCCTCGCTGGAGAATTTTTTGAAGATGATAAAACTCAGACGCGTGGATGATACGCTGACACTATTTTGCAAAATGTCCGGAGGTGTTTTTGTGCGCCTGCCGGAAGTGAGACACAGCGGATCTCATATCCTGCAGCAGCTTTCGGAACTTTCAAAAGATTTCGGCGGAACAGTCGAAGCTGTCAGCGGATCGGTAACTCCCCAGTCTGAAGAGGGTGCCAAGCTTTCAAAGAAAGAAGCAAAAGAAATATTATTAACTCTTGCACCTCTCATCCTCTGCGCTGAAGAAATGGTGCAGTATTTGTCAGAGGTAATAAACGGTAAAAAAACAAAAAGGCGGGTGATATAAAATGGATGTGAATAAAGCAATAACAGATGTAGTCAGCAGCAGCATCAGAGAAGCGCTTGAGGGTGTGGATCATGAATTGACTAAAAATGTTTTGGAGCAGGCCGAATCATTGAAAAATATCGAAAAATACAACGCTAATTCACTCCTGAATGAATCGCAGGTTTCCGAGCTGACCGGCATTGCTGTGCCTACCCTGAGAAAATGGCGTAATGAAAAGCGTGAGATCCCTTATATCAGAATGGGAAATTCCGTCAGGTACAAATACAGTGATCTACTGGATTATATCAAAGCGAACACCGTGAAGGTTATGCAGGGCGGCCGTGTTGCAGGAGGTGACGTATGAGCCCGGATGTAAAAAAAAGAGTGGGTGACACACCACGGGGGTGCGTGCCGTGCTGATGCTATCCGCCGGAAAACATATCACAGAGGGATTTAAGAAAATAGTCATACCGTTTGTCCGTCTGCACGAAGTCACAGCCAGCTTTAATTACAGCGCCGGCATATACAGAGACGGATACAGACACACCGGCAAGCTGAAAGAGATAGGCAATCTTTTGATATTTGATTTTGATGACGGCACTCCGATTGATGAAACTGCTGAACGGTTTGCCACATTTGAATCAACATGCCTGATAGTGACAAGCAAAAGTCACATGAAGGCAAAAGGAGATAAGCCTGCGTGCGAAAGGTACAGACTGATAGTCCCTCTGTCTGCTCCGCTGGATATTGAGCTCAGGGAATATACTGAGTTTTATATATATTTTGCGGAGCTCACCGGCATCGAAAATGCAATAGATTCACAATGTAAGGATTGTGCCCGTTTCTATTTTCCGAATCCTGATCAGCAGGTCAGATATATAGAAACAGGCAGAGTCTTTGACACGGAGACTCTTGTGGAAAATTTCCGGGGGTGGAAGAAAAAACGCCGTGATGATGCTGATAAAAAGAAGCGGATAGAATATCGCTCAGCCGGCAAAAAGAGATCCCGGGAAAACACATCAAGCTCAAAAATGAAAAAAAATGAACTGCCTGCAAACACCATAATAGAAACCAGAAAAGGGACATATCAATTCAGTGATTTTGAATATCTACAGATTGATCAGACTGTGCCCTGCCGCTGTGCCGATCCCGCCCATGAAGACAAAAACCCGTCTGCTTTTGTGGGGCGGAGTAAAGAAAGCGGGAATCTTATGGTGACATGTAAAAGCTGCGGGTCTGTTTATTTTATGCATTCAGAAAAAGAGGGGGCGTAATGTTTTCGGAATTTGTGACATTAATTAATAAGCCTGAGTACGTAGTGGAGCTTACCGGTGACAAGATATATATGTACAAAGGCAAAAGCTGGATACTTTTAAAGCCTGCAGAAATAATGGACAGCAGCAGTATCAACACAGTAGACAGGCTGAAAAGGTATTTAAAAGACCGGAGTGAAGATCTCGACCGCACTGTTGATAACTACATCAGGCGGGCTTTCTATGAGTGAAGAGCAAAAAAAGTATGAACTCAAAAAAGAGATGCTCCCGGTTGAACAGCTCAAGCAGTATGACCTGCGAGAAGAAGATGAATATATTGATTACAGCAAGTTTGAAGCAAATAACTGGAAGCGCCTCGGCGTAGAAAACAATACTCTCCAGGAGATATACGAAAAAGGCGGGGCTGTCTGGCAGGATTTCGACGGCTCGACAGTGTATCGGCCACATCATGAAGAGGATATAATTAAATTTGAGAGTGATAAAAAAGCCGCCCAGGCAATCGCGAATTTCCTGGACAGAAAAAAGGTAAAGCTCTGGCAGGGTTCTGGCTCGGGTGAGAATTTTCAGCCGCCGGATGTGTACGTCAATGAGGTGCTGAGCGTTAAGGAGCGTTTTACTGTGTTCTGCAATTCTGAATTCTACAGGCATAACAATCTTTGGTACAGAACAGGTTTTCGGCCGACAGAGTTTATGAAGATAAAGCGGAAAAAATATAATTATCCGGAAACGATTTTGAAACTTATTCAAAATCTGTGCAATGAAAACGTGACGTATTTCGAATGGGTAATAAACTGGCTTGCCGGTTATTTCCAGACTCTCAGGAAAAGTCAGGTATCTTTACTGATGCGTGGTGATCAGGGCTCCGGCAAGGGTGTTCTGTTTAACAAGGTACTGGCTAAGCTGTTTGGTGAGCAGTACTGTGTAATTGTTGATTCGGACAGGCTTGATTCTCAATTCAAAGGCTGGGTTGCGGAGACGCTGTTTTTTAATCTCAATGAGATAGCTGTTGATATGAAAGGCAGGAAAAGCATCAAGAATTTTTTGAAACAGCTCGTAACAGATGACAAGGTGCAAATAGAAACAAAACACAAAGATGCAAAAGAAGTAAGGATCTACGGCAACATACTGATAACGAGTAATGAAGCGTTCCCTATAGAGATCGAGTCCTCCGATCGCCGTTTCACAGTCATGAGGACGGGAAAAACATTTAAAGAAAACGGCTGGGATTATCAAAACATGGTAGAGGATATAAACAACGAGTTGGAAGATTTTGCTGTGTATCTTAAACAGACAAAAGTTGACTGGAAGATGTATCACACCGCTCTGGAAACACCGGAAAAGACAGCAATCGTTGACGCTACAAACAGTCAGACAGTCATGTTTATCAAAGCGGTTCTGAAGAAAGATATATCGTTCTTTGAGGATCTGAAAGATGAAAATTATGACATTTACAATGATCTGAAGAGAGGTTTTAGAGAAAATATGGTGCTCCAGACTGCCCTCACAAGAGCTTACGATGAGATGTTTGAGAGTAAGAAGAGCTCAAAACGTATTATGTCAGATATCAGGAAGCTTGAACCGAACTATTTCGGCAAGCACAGAGTGCAAAAAAAATACGGTGCTAAATATTTTGAGCTTGATCCCGGGATTGAGTTCATCGATATGGATGCCGTAGAGGATGAGAGACAATGAGACAGGTAAATATCCTCCAGGAATTTACAACAGACTTTATGGATGAGCAGAGCTGCCGGCGCTTTATTGCAGGCCTGCTGCATGAAAAGCCAGCATGTCCCGCCTGCGGTGAGCCTGTAAAAAATTTGGAACGTTTTTACTCCGGACGCTTTGTGAAATGTCAATGCGGTAAACGCTACAACTGGGCTACCGGCACAGAGCTATCAGGAATAAAAATCAAATGCTCAGCATTGGTGTTGCTGATGCTGCTGTATGAAACGAATCTGTCAGACACACATGTGGCAGAGATTCTTGATATAGATAGAGAGACAGCGCGTTTGTGGCGCCTGCGCGTCAAGGGTGACTTATGATGGAAAAATATGAGCGGCTTAAATCTGTCCTGGATTCTGATTCTCTCGGCATTCTGGAAGGTATGTACTATGAATATAAAGCCGCATTGGAAACTTGCAAAGAAAGTAAAAAAACATCCGATCTGAAATATTTTTCAAAATGTAAAAATGATCTTGAGCATACAATAAACGAATTCTGGGAGATACATTTTCCAGAAGATGAATACTTTAAAAACGTAAGCGAAGTATACGAATATTTAAAGAATCTGGGATATGGGATAGCAAAGCGCACAGTGTATCAGCACAAAGAGGAAGGGAAACTAACATATGATCCCAATTTTGGAATAACGATAGATGACGTAAATAGATATGCTGAACGGTATCTATCCTCCCCGGAAAAGGAAGCAAGCTTAACTGACAAAAAAATAAGAGCTGATTTAGAACTAAAAAAAATACGACTTGAAAAAGAAAGGCTTTTTATAGCTGAAAAAGAAGGCAAGCTTATCCCTCGAGATGTCGTTGGGGCAGAATTTGCAGCTCGTATAGAAGAGATAAAAAGAGCTTTTGAGGAAATAGAGGCAACATTGCCTGTCGTACTTTCAGGCTTAACCCCTGAAGAAATAAAAAAAACACTTCGAACGAAGTTTGACAGTATGCTTTCCAGCTATTCGAGAAAATTGGAGTCGCTAAAATGATAACAGAATATTTTGAGACAGAAGCCATGGCTGCTCAGCCGAGAACATATATGCGTGGCAGCGAATGGGCGGAAAAATACAGAGTACTGACAAGTGTTACATCAAGCATTACTGGAAAGTGGCAAAACCAGGTATTCCCACATGCATCAGGCATACTTGATACTCTTGTGCATGAGAATGTGTCTGAAGTCAGTTGGGTATCCGGTACACAAAACGCAAAAACAGAAACTATACTGAACGCAATTGGCTTTTTGATTCACAATAAGCCTGCCTCAATGATGCTAGTAATGCCAGAAAAAGATGATTGTAGATCTATCAGCAAAGTGAGGCTGCAGGATATGATAGAGAATGCAGCGGACGGTATCTTGAGAACACGTTGCGAATTGCCTGATGTTCGTAAAGATATTTTTAACATCCCTTTCGTGGGTGGCATGCTCTATCTTGCCTGGGCGACAAGCGTGAATAGGCTTGCATCAAGACCAGTGAAATACTTGTTTTTAGACGAAATTGATAAATATAAAGATATCCCCAGACATGGAAATCCGGAATCTTTGGTTACAGAAAGGCTCAAAGCTCAGATCAATACAAAGATATTGCGTGCAAGCTCTCCAACTATTGAAGAAGGCGCTATCTGGACAGCCGTCCATTCCGCAGACTATATTTTCGAGAGATATGTGATCTGCCCTGAATGTAACAACAGGTTTGTTTTTATGTTTTCTCAGATTCGATGCGGAGAGGACGGCGTGTATTATGAGTGTCCTCATTGTTCTTCTTTTTTGCATGATAACAAAAAACCTAAAATGCTCAGTTCAGGGATGTGGTTGACAGCTGACGGACAGGATCTGCAGTCAGCTCTTGAGAATGGTTCAAGCTTGCATATAGGCTTTAAGTCCAGCTCTTTTTACAGTCCCTTTATTTCATTTACGGATATATATAACAAATACCAGGAGTCTAAAGGAGATATTGAAAAAAAACGTGTGTTTCATAACGGCTGGCTTGCGTTGCCGTATGATCCTATGCAGGAAATAGAGCAGCATACAACAGAAGATCTGAGAAAACGTGTTGAAGATTATGATATTCTGCCGGCGGGTGTATGTGTCCTGACCAGTGCTACGGATGTTCAACACAACCGGCTTGAGACTCTTGTAATGGGATGGGGGCTGAACCGGGAAAACTGGGTAATTGGAAAGAAAGTCCATTACGGGGATCCGAGGGGAACAGATGTCTGGAGAGAGCTGGATATCTTTCTTTATTATACAAGGTATAAACATTTCTGCGGCAGAGAGTTTGGAATAACATGCGCAGTTATTGACGCAGGTTATCTGACAGAAGAAGTGAGCGCATTTACAAAGCCCAGGAAAAAACGTCACGTATATGCAATACAGGGCGCGTCAAATCCAGATGCACCTATGCTGAAACAGGGAAAAACAAGCAGCAGGAAAGCAATACTTTTCACACTCGGCACACATATCCTGAAAGAAACCATAACAACATGGATAGATTCCGGCCCCGGTGAGCCCGGATATATGCATTTCAAAAAAGACACCTGCAATGAGGAGTATTTTCTCCAGCTGACGGCGGAAAAATGTATCGAGACAAAAAATAAAACCGGCAAGAAAACAAGAGAATGGGTAAAGCTCCGGGACAGGAACGAAGTCTTTGACCTTACATGCTACAACTTAGCTGCTTATCACATAATCGGGGCGCCCGCTGAAACATATGCGAAACAGATAGAAAAAATAAGCGGTATGCCAGTCTCAGATGCTGAACAGCATGAAGAACAAAAGCAGGAACCGAAAAAGATAAAGCCGAAAATACTTATAAAGAGGTGAGCAAATGGATGAAGAAAGACTAACAGTAAAGGACGTTGCGTACAGGGAGGATGTGAGTCAGCAGACTGTGTACCGCTGGGTTGCCGAAGGGTATATCGAATATGAAAAGCGTCCCGGAAAAAACGGCGGGATAGTGATCACAGTTGAGTCTTATAAAAGATTCAAATCAGAGTGTGCGGCAAGACAGATCAACTCATAAAGGAGGCGTGTAATGAGCTTTATCGTAGGGATGTGCTGCCCGGACTGCGGCACAAGGTTAGTTAACGCAAGCGGATGTTGTATGTGTCCTACCTGCGGGTGGAGTGAGTGTGCATAAGTGGGAAGTGCTAAGTTTTGGAAAAGGTGCTCGTTGACGGGTGAATATCTAACGGTATGGGATATGCCCGAAGCAGGTGGAAAAAGCAGAGAATACCAGGAGCGTATTTCTGAGAAGTATAGAAAGATTGTTGAGAAATATCGTTCGCTCGGTTTTTCTGTTGTCAGGATCGGATATATAGAAAGCTTTGAAAAAGAAACATTTCTTGTCCGGCACAGGACAAATGAGTGCTACTGGATCACCCCTGAAGGCAGAATCTATATAGCTCCACCAGGATGGCAGGAAAACCAACCAAAAGAAGGAGTTGAGTAAATGGCTTTAAAAGAGATATGTGAAGATTTTTTAAGAGAAAACGGATTTGACGGTCTTTTTAAAGATGAATGCGGGTGCAGGCTGGGGGATTTGATGCCGTGCTGTGAACCGTCCCCTGCTTGTGAGCCAGGATATCTTCAGGATTGTGCTCAGTGCTTATAGGAGGCAGATTATGATGAACGAAGTATTTAACGAAACAAATATTGCTCAGAAAGAATTTTCGCAAAAGGTAACATTGCTGGAAAGGATGAAAGACATTGCAAGTGAATCTGAAAATTTTGAAGAGTTCTTTACCAACGTAAAGAACTACCTGGGCTGGATAAAGCTAACCAGGATATTAGAAGTCATGGGGGAAAACGGTGATCATGATCTGGGTGAGTTTTACGAGAAATACAGTCAACAGGTATGAATAACAATACAGAATAACAAAATCTTTCCGGGAAGCCTGGCCATCAGCTGGATCCAAACCAAGGTCAGGCTTTATCATAATAGCAGAGGAAAACAACGCTATT
>Ga0247721_100627_pt1 | contig 9799 bp, 7 predicted proteins | sample MSEWel2017_08_16_FD_189089 | JGI IMG/M metagenome (GOLD analysis project Ga0247721, IMG submission 189089) | Subsurface sediment microbial communities from gas well in West Virginia, United States - MSEEL Well Study Marcellus 3H_2017_08_16 | ecosystem: Environmental > Terrestrial > Deep subsurface...
ATTATAAACAGTAGCGTAAAAAAGACTAAGAAAACTGATAATTTTTTAGAAATTTCAGACATTTTTTCCTCCAGAAAAAAACAAAAAAAAATTACCCCTCTAATAAAGGATGAGGGGTAAATCCTGTTGCTTAGATGGTAGCAGCGACGATAGAATCGATGATATTTGGAGCGTAATAGACAGTAATAGCTGCAGAAACACCCATTACAGCAGCCCAAATTGATTGTCTGGCAACCCCCATCCCAATACCGGCTAAAAACATTACTAATGCGATAGTTTTACCAAGATACCCCTGAGCCCATCCGAGTATCAAATCATAAATTGACTGAAACTCTGTTCCGCCTACACCTGCAAATGCAGATACAGACATTACCGCTACCATTAATACTGAAAGTCCTAAAACTTTTTTCATAAAAACCTCCTTATCTAGTTGTATACATAATGATATTTTTAAATACACAAAAAAAAACCTGAAAAAGTAGCAGTTTGTATAAAAAAAAATCTTAAAAAAATGTTTTTTCTCTTTTTCTTGCTATTTTTTAGGAACACCGAAGACATTATTTGTGTTAGTTTTTTGGCTTGACAAGTCCTTATCATAGAAATCGTTGCTGTTTATAGTGTTAGTATCTGTAGTAGCCTGCTCACCCTGTTCAATCTTATTGAGCAGTACGCTTTCGAGTCCACCACTTTCTCTTATATCAGCAGTATCATAAATCCATTCCCTTTCGCCCATATCCATAAAGACATAATTACTTAGGTTTAAACGTCCCTTATTATCAACATATGGTGCAACCCACATTCTATATACTTTCTTATCTGTTCTAATAGGCAAACCGCCGACATCTCTCACTTGTTGAACACTTTTGATCTGAGGGGTTATTGTTTCTACTTTGTTGCAAATATTCACGTTTTCTCGATAATCTTTTAAAACTTCAGAACGGCATTCTTCATACTCTTTTATCTTTTTTTCTTCATAAAACGGCTTGTCTCCACATATATTCTTTACCATATTTTCAAAGTTAAGATTCTCACAATCTACTTTCAGCATGTTTATGTATTGCTGCTTTTGCTCTACGGTAATATCCTTATCTAATATTTTTTGATAAACCTCACTGGGCTTCATACATGAATAACCGTTATCGCCCTTGTACTCACAACTAAAGTTAGGGTCGCCCACATTCATAACCTTTGCACAACCTGAAAAAAAAGACACTGCTGTTAATAAAAAAGCTAAACTAACTAAACGCATATAATCCCCCTCATTTTTCAAAGATTTCAGCCATGCTGTAAACAAGTTTATGGTCTCTTGTAATAAAGGCAGGAAGCTTTTTTACCTGTATTAACTGAACAATATCTTTAATTTTTAAGTATGTCTCAACAGAACAATCGCTTTCTTTGATCTGTTTACCTATCAACAAATCTTCTAATGTTTTAGCTCTCTCTTCGACTCCTGCACAATAAATGTTTTTTAAATAATCCAACCCGCTTTCTTTTGATGTAAGTGGAAAAACATATAGATTCGTTTGATGTATATTATCTTTTATGTAGTCGATGATTTGCCTTGACTCTTTTATATTAGCTATATCTAAAAACACAATAACCTCACTCTTATTGTTGACATCATCAATTACAGGAACACTCCAGTTTTCAAGGTTAACACCCATTTCACGCAAATCAACTTTTGACAGCTTTTGCAAATCGGTAATCGTTTTGATTTCTTTTCCTGTCCAAAGGTCATACATTTTGCCTTTTATAACAAATCTGCCATTTTCGCTTAAAAGGTAATTTCCATGATCAGATTCAACAAATTTCATATCAAAAGGGATTTCTGCCATACTGTTGATTTCTGAATATGCCATGTTGCTAATAATGATATTAACAAACATAACAAAGAAAAAAACAACAACAATTTGACTATTCCTCATCAAAACCTCCCTCTGTCACTTGATTTTTAACCTTAGTGCCGTCAAGTGTTATTTTAACACCCTTTGTCGCAACAATTTCAACAGCAGTACCGGCATTCACTTCCACAATAGGAAATATCTGTTCAGCCATATCAATATAAAAATCAGCTATCTTTTCTAAAGCATTAGAAGCACCAGAATAAGCCCCGCTGCTCATGACTTGTTCTAAATTTGGGGCGATGTATTTTTCTGTTTCGTTATTATTAGTATCATCATCTACGGTAATCTGAGGAACTCTCTCAGGCTTTAGTGCCTCACTCAACCCGCTAAAAAATCCTGCCACTAAGCTTTTGGCTAACAACGAGCCTTGCCTGCTGACAAGCCTCCCTCTCACACCGAGTTTTCCGTCAGGTCCAACTATATACCCATACATCCCCGATTCTATTACTGAACCTGAATTCCGTACACATGATAGTGTTTCAAGCCGTATATAAGCCCTTTCTGTGCTCATGTCCCCGTAACCGCTGCCAATCACAAAACATTTCCGAAAATCCATACTGAACTCGTTTGGCAATATAGCTTTTTTATCCACCATCAATAAAACTGGATGAGGATTGGATTGCACCGATCCGCCTGTCGGAGCATCAAGCCCTGATAATAAAGTAGCACCTATTAGCGAACCTGGAGGTATATATGTAGTTTTTTGCTTTTGTTCCTCCTTCTTTTTCTTTACGTTTTCGTCAAAAGAAATCTGAAGCTTCGGCAGTTCCTGTTCTTTTTCTATGTTAGCTGAACCCACCGATGAGTCAGTTTCCGATGAATATTTTTCGCCTTGCATATTGGGAATATTATTAGTTACCAAATTAGAGTCGTTGTTATCGCTAATGTCTTCAGTCCCTTCTAAAAGCTTATTAAGATCAAACTTTTGTTTAAAAACCTCTTCCGAAGAAGTATTGTCTCTTTTTTTAGGGAATTGACCGTCTTTCATTTTTGAGTCTGAGGGATACGAACTAACACCCTTTAATTTCTTTTCTAAATAAACGTCGATTTCTTTTTTTATATTTTCTTTCATTTGTCTTTCCAGCTCCGTACTTTGCTCAGAAAGCTTATCCTGCTGCTTTTTAACAGCATCACCAATCGCTTCCTCAATTCTGTTCATTGCTCTCGTAATAGTAGCTGAAAGATCATCTATCCGTTCATTTGTATTTCCTAGATTCTTTTCAAGTCTTGCAACTTGGTTTTCCAAATTACGCAGCTTAGCTCCCTGATCTGCCATCCACACCTGCTTGTAACTATCATCATCAAGAAGAGTCACTTTTTTCTCAGGGATACCTCTATATGTCCGCCCGGTATCATCCCCAGACATAAGGACAACAACAATAAAAACAAAAAGCAAAAAACTTCCTATTATGCCTATCCTAAAAATTTTCTTTTTAGTATGTGGCGTTAAGTTATCCCATTTTTCTTTTAAAAACATAAGTAACCTCTATTTAGAAGAAATTATATAAACAAAAACAGAGTCATTAGGTTGTATTTCGATTAATGCTTCATTGTTCAAAAAATGCTCAGATACCAATACAGCTTTAATCCTTTTGCTTGAGTAAAACTCTTTTTCTGACGTAGTGTCTGTTTTTGTCCCAGCATTAATTAATTCATATTTTGTAACAAGATAATCGTCTATCACTCTGCTCTCTACTTCAGTCATAATAAGATCATCACGAAAAACTATCGCTTCTGAACCTACAGTGCTGGGTTTCTCTTTTTCTGTTTTTAAGAATTTCTCAAAAATAGAAGATAGCTTATCGATATAAGTATAACTTGCCGGGTCGTCACTCCCCTCATCTAAAGTTAGCATAAGATCGTCTTTGTTTAATTTACAAACCATATTTAAAGGGAAAGTGTTTGCTGCTTGCAAAATGAATGTTACAGATACATTCCCGTTTAACGACATTATAACAAGTGTTTCATAATTCGCATCAAACTTGTTTATTATTATTCGTTTATTAACAACCTTAACATCAAGACTCCCGCTGGATACAACTTTAACATCAAAGTTAAAGCTAATAGTGTTTATCATGGTAGGGTTAACTTTGATTATCTGGACATCTCCGTTACTGATATGAACTACTCTATTAGTTGTATTATCATTTGTTCTTTTATTATCGTTTTCGGCTGCGATACTCATCTTTACTGAACAGGTCAAGAGAAGTAATACGCAGAGTCCAATTTTCATAAGTGAACCCAATCTCATAAAAAACTTCCTCCTGTGATAGCATTTTTTTCCCATTAAAAAGCATTCGCTGCCCATTAACAGTATATTTGTTATTTTTTTGGTCATAAAACACACGAAGAGGATAAAAAACGTATACATAATCATTCCTTTCTATTAATAATTTCATTTCTACAAAATCATCACGAAAATTTGCATATGCTTCAGGAGTAAAATATTTCTTCATAGTGTCAAGAACATATCCAGCATTTTTAGCAGTTAAATTCCCTACAAAATTGGCAAAGAACAAAGCCATTTGTTCCTTGTAAGAGCCTTCTATATAATCTGCCTCTGCAACAAACCCCTTAGTTATAACTGTGGGGGTAACTATTACTCTCTCATTTTTTTTAAATATTATTAAAAGACATATAACAAGAGCCACAGAAAGAGTAATTAACACACTTTTGAGGATAAGGTTCTCTTTAGAAAGAGCCATCCAGTCTTTTGTAAATTTGCCAAGCAACATTACTTACTCCACCAGTTTGTTTTCAAAAATATTTCGTTTTTTATTAGCTTTCATCTGCATCACCCCATAATAATGTGCAAGATGGAACATAACGCCTTCAATTTTGCCCCTTTTGAGAACCTTAACTATTTTAGTAAGAACTAACCCTATTAATATCGAATAGCCTAAGAATTCCATGACAAGCCCAACTCCAATGCAGGCTAATAGCGGAATGATTTCGTCAATTTCCCAAAAAAATAATTGTTTTGGTGAATCTAAATAACGTGGTATTTTTTTTCTCATACCGAAAATATATAAAAAAAAGATGTACTAAAAACCTGAAAAAGTAGCAGTATAAAAAAAAAAGGGATAGCAGTTAGCTATCCCCTTAATCGAGAGGTGCTGTTTTATCGTGGTCTGTTTTACTCTTCTAACGGAAGGGAGTTAACATCAATGATATGCTTAACAGGCTCACCTATTCCGTCATCAAGCTCAACATAACTCTCACCCGCACAATCTGATACGCTTGTACCAAAAATGTATATAGCCCTGTTATAACGCTCTTTTACATAATCCCCTCCACAGAGACTCCAGTTTATTTCAAGCTTCCTACTGTCAGGATCATGTGCTGTGACTGAACCAACGAACATTAGCTCACCTAATCTTGTTGTAACTATCTTAGCATCAAGGTCATCTATAACAGGCAACTCGTTTACCATACTGGCATCAACTTCTTTTGTATAAAAAGCAGATGTTTTTTCTGGTGTGGGATAAGCTTGTATCTTTAACGTATAATTACCCGGTTGAGAAAACTGATGCTTAATCTTTGTCACACGACCAAATTCTGCAACTATACTTGAGTTATCATTATCAACTATCTCAGCATCCCAGTAGGTATAAGAATAAGCTTTACGTGGAATAAGAGGAGTCAGTTTGGCATAATATGTTCCCCAGTAAATCCCACTTGGTCTTGATACTTCAACATCAAATATTTCTACACTTTGCAGTGCATTTTCTACATTAACAGTTTCGATTGGAGATTTATACGTTTGCCCATTATAGTTAACGAAGAAGTAAGCTTCAAAATTCCCGGAAGTCGCACTACCCATAGTAAGATATGCACTGTCTCTGTTTTCAATAGTCTTATTATCAAAAGCACCACTATCTATATCATTTACCTGTATGCCATAACTGTAACCATCAGTATAGCGAACGAATCTATTGCTTAGCATGTCCTTAAAATCTTTAGTCATATTGTCAACATCGATCCTGAGTGTATTGGTAGTTGTATCAACATTCCTGATGTTTAGAGTTATACTATTGATATCTGTGCTGAAAATGTCTTCAACGCTCCTGACTTCAAGGTTCTTATCTACCGAGCGGACAACTGTCCCGTTGTCTGTGCTTATAAGGTTATATGTTATAGTTTTTGTCCCTTGTGATTGGAAAGTAATATAATCTCTTGTCGGGTTTTCGATAGTACCATTGTCGGTAACCATTTCTACCTTATAACCTCTAAGCTGAGTATAGCCAATACCTCTTGTCAACACATAATACTTCATTTCTACCGGAGATATATTGTAAAAAGAGGGATCAGGCTGAAAATATCTGTCTATATCACTTATAGAGGTAGTTTGCCCATCACTTGTTGCAGTATCCCCAGTGTCAGGAGTGGAAAAGTCAAGTGTATAAGTATTTGAGCCAGTAAGCGTTCTGCCAAGTGTTGTTGTCAAATTAGCAGTAACAGTATATTCTCCAGAAGAAGCATTATCATATGTGGCAGTATCATTAGTTGTGGCAACAGTAAGAGGAACACCGTCTTTTGTTACTTCCCAAACGGCACTTCCAATACTTTCTCCATATAGCAGATCATTTTTAACAGCTTCCATACAACCGTTGGAAAGAGTGCACTTAAATGTAAGCGGCGAACCTTCTCTTGAGCTATACATCTTAATATCAAGCCCTGTTAATAATTGAGGCAATGATGCGGATTCAACCGTACTGGCATATATGTTCCTGCCATAATTCGTTTTGATATTATATTCAAACTTAATGTTACTATCTGTCCCAGCAATATTAGTAAGGGTATCACTAAGTCTGACATAACCATATGCCTGCCTACTGCTATAGGAATAGAGAGAACTGTTATTTGCAAGATTAGTTACGCTTAAATCAGCTGTCTTTATAGCTTCACCGTCTTCAAGATTAAGGCTCTTTAGATCAACATAGTATTTGTATTTTGTCTGGTCTATCGGATCCACATCAAGCTCTGTTGTTATATCATCAGGGTTATCCAGCACTTCTATAGTCACCGGCTCAGTAGTAAATATCTCTTCATTTTTGAGATACTTATTATGTATCTTCGCATAAACGTTATAAGTGGAAACATTCTCAAAAGTCGTGTCCAGCCGTAACCCTTCGCCGATTTTAGCAGTTGTACCTGCATTGGCATCTTCTGCAAACCATTCCACTAAGCTCACATCACTAACTCTCGTTCTATCATTGAAATAAAGAGAAAGTGATGTTTGAACAGGCTTATAGTAATTGTAGCTCTTTTCAACAATAGTTGCTTCTATCGGTTGAGAATGAATAGGATCAATGGCACTTAACCAATCTACATCAAATTCAACAGCACCATTAATTGTTCTTCCGAGTGTAGTGGTATAAGAAACTTCAGCCCTAAAATGTCCTCCAAGATAGTCCCTAATATTAAACCCAGTCAAAGATGCCCTATCAAGCTCTATTTCTTCAGTAACATTATCCAGCGTCCTGTAAAGCTTCCAATTGCCGGCAGATATTCTTTCTCCAATAAAGAGTTTATCTGATACTGGGTCAAGACAAGTGTTTGTTGTTGAACATAGCACTGTTATGTAATTGTAATCTGTTCTTGTCGTATACTCTGGGACTGCACCATCAATAACTGTAGTATTATCAAGAGTCAGATAAGTTTCACCAGTTATGTCCCTATCAAGGGTAGTTTTAACATTCATTACAATTTTTATATCTTTGCCTACAGCATCTGGGAAATTGCTTCTTGTTGTATTTTTAAATGGCAATTCATACAGCAAATTATCTGTGGCAGTATCATATATTCTCCAGAAGCTATTCCGTGCATCTATATACTCTTTAAAATCTTTGAGCAAAGCAACATTGGCAAGGGCATCGTTGCCTGATTCATCTCTTGTTGTGATATAAAGGTCATCAATCCCATATCTAATTGTTCTTATCGGAATACCTGTTATTGCATCCGGGGTATCATGTATCAGGAAACTAACCGGTTCGGTTTCAAAGGTTATATTATCATTAGCCTTATGGTGGGTGATTGCCCTAACACTGTAGTTGCCAGGAACAGAAAATTCTTTAGACAACCATCCGGTAGTCATGTTATCCAATGTTTCAAATGTAGCATTGTCTTTAGATATCTGCCATTCTACACGACCAAAGCCAAGCGATGTTGAGAAATCCAAGAGCAACTTGACATTCGCATTATACGGCGGGTACGCTTCAGCAGCTGAATATCTAATAACTTCTGCTTTTACCGGATAATTTCTAAAAGCCTGAAAGCTCACACTGTCTACATAATATTTCTTAGTAAACATAGAATGATCATAAGTCAACTTTGCACCTAAATTAGAGTTCCCTTCGTTCTCATACGGTATTTCATAGGTTTTATTGTCAATATAATCAAGTTGTCCAGTATCTATTGCATCACCACCTATAGTCCCTGTAATCTGGATACTCATATCACCATGAATATTTTTATCAAAAGCTTGCCCGTCTTTAGTTACTACAGAGAATTTGAGTGTCTGCTTATCAAACGGCTGGCTCTGATATTCAGATATAGTTACACTTTCAAGCCCTACAGGTGATTTGACAACCCCTACAGTATGAATATCCGCATATTGGGGATATTCAACACTTGAACCGCTTATAGTAAATGTAGCATTATCAAAAGCATTCATCCCTGCTAAATAACTGCTCAGGTCTATAGTAACCGGATTAGTGTCGGCAGGCTCTATATGATCAATACTTACGCCATCTTTATAGACGTCAATCACAGGTGTCAGCATAGAAGTATTAGGTGCAAAACGTACTGTGAAATTATCTAATACTGGATAATAGTAAGTCCCGTTATCATTCATGCGTAAGTAGGTAGAGTCATAATTCTGTATGCTAAGGGTATAAGTAGGCTTCACAAGTAATATGCTTGTTGATGCATACCCATACTGAGAAGGCTGTTCATTTGGGTATGCTCTGAATTCAATAGATTTAGTACCGGCTGTCTCAGGCAACGGCAATGCAGCGCTCAACCCGCTTGCAACCTTACTGCCTGCTACATACCAGTCGTAGGCAAGAGTCCCATATGTAGAACTAATATTGTCAAGCTGCACTGAGCAATTGACGCTGTCTCCAGCAACTGTTTCTGTCTTATCACAAACAATAGAGCCATCTGCGATAACAGGTTTGGGGATATTTATTTCAATTTGGTGTTCACTTGTTGAACTAAATTCCGGATAACCCGCTATTTCAGAAGTAGCTACTATTTTATAGCTGCCGTAGCTTAATGTATTCGTCAGCGGTATCGATGATAATGTACTTGAGCCAGTGTCTACAGTAGAATTATCAGCAAGGCTTATAATTTCATAAGTTGTATTAAAGCTGGCATTATCATCAGCACTGTGTAGCTGTATTATATTATTTATAGAAGCACTGCCGATATTATCAGTATTGTAAAGAGAATCGCCTCCAAAAGTTATTGACGGTGTCGGGTCAACAACACTTATGGTATATGTTTGTATGTCAGGTTTATTAACAGTCATATATTCAGCTTGGGCAGTAATAACAGTTTCAGTACTGATATTGTCGATAGTGTAATTGCCCGGTGCTGTTCCTATTTGTTCTCCATCACGAAGAATTTGAGTATTGACACTCAGTCCTGCACCCCAGTCGGTGACTGTCACTTGGCAATTCGTTGTTGCTGTTACATCTGAACTGGCATAGAGAAAAGCATCGTCACAGGTTAAGCTAACCATAGGCTTATTCCGTTTAGCCAGCGGAGTTCCGCCATACATTCCGATATTCACCCCTGCACTGCCTTCGGGTTCGTTGGAGTTAAGTATCCCGTATTCCGGGTATTCCATCCCTGCATCTATCCCGTTTGAAGTCATTGCATTATAGAAG
>Ga0247721_100631_pt1 | contig 9751 bp, 13 predicted proteins | sample MSEWel2017_08_16_FD_189089 | JGI IMG/M metagenome (GOLD analysis project Ga0247721, IMG submission 189089) | Subsurface sediment microbial communities from gas well in West Virginia, United States - MSEEL Well Study Marcellus 3H_2017_08_16 | ecosystem: Environmental > Terrestrial > Deep subsurface...
GTATTATACAGTATGAAACCTTTTGTATCATCTGGTAATAAAGAATAAGCATCAGTAATTAAAATAAAGTCATTGTCTATTGTATGTTCGATATTAACATTTAATTCCCTATATATATCATTTAAGAGATACCAGGTTTCATCATCCATTACTGTTGTTCTCACATCTTTAATCTCATTTTTAAATAAATTAACTTTTTCCATCATTATTTGTTCCCCCTTTAAGTTATTATTGATTCTGGCTTCATTTATATTTGAGATCAGATATGATTCAGGGAACCTTTCTGATTTTAGTTTCTAATTTTTCTGCTGTAATCATATTAATATCTCCTTTCTTGACGGGATTGAGTTGTCCTATTTGACTGGCTGCTTCAAAGAGCAACCTAATCATCTTGCATTCAGATACCCTCAAAGTTAAGGGTTATTCTTTATCTAAGAAAACTGTGACTTGATTAGTTTAAATAGTTATGTGATTAATTTGATATTATTTTATCCATTTCTTCAATAACTTCTTTTTCTCCAATTCTATTTGCAAGATACTTGCTATAAATTTTCCTTACCCTTCTACCGTTTGGCTGCTCAGATTTTACAACCACTTCAATAGCGCCTTCTACTGTGAATCTTCTTTCACCTGTTGATGTTAGATAAGAGAATTCTTTTTCTTTCAGCCAAGGACAATCATCTAGTATTTTTTCTACACCTTCGATTGGGTCCTCAAATTCTAAGAAAAATCCTACAACTTCCTGACTGACTCCAATTTCTATAACTTCTCCCAAAATATCACCTCCTTTCAAAATTCGTATTTAAAACTAAGCTGCATCCTGTGGGAATATTGCTAGATATTCATCAATTAGCTCTTTGGGTAGTTTATGAGAAGGTCTGATATCAACAATTTGATAATCAACAGTATTTCTGAGGCTAACTGTAGTCCCTTCTGTTTCTTGATAGACAAGCTCTCCTAAATCTGTTTCAATTGAGATATTATCTTTCTCAATACCGCGTTCATCTTCAGGGACAAGCCGATAAACCAGTTCTTCATCAGTCTCTAAATCCTTAACGGTGAATTCATCAAATAAACTCACCACTCTTTTTCCTTCATCTATTTTTTCGGCCAATGTGTTATTAAAAGACCTGACTTTATTAGCGGCTTCTTCCATGTCATTTTCACTACCAATAAGAAATAGAGTATCAGTCGCTGCTGCGATTGAAGTGTACAGAAGCTGGTTATCAAATTTTTCAGTTTCACTAGTTGGAAAAACAGCCACAACATTGGGAAATTTGTTACCTTGGTTATTTTTCACAGTAGTAACATAGCCCAGTGAGACTGTTTCTAAATCTTTCTCTCTGAATATCATTTCTTGGCGATCTTTTAACTGTATATTAAGATGATCTTCTCCGATTTCTGTAACTACACCGATATTTCCCTTATAAATATTTTTCCTTTTATAATCCTGGTTGATAATAACTTTATCGTCTTTTTTGAAACCGCAGAATTCTTTTGTTGGTTCTGGATTTAAAAGTGTTCTCATTGACAGATTTAACTTGTCTAAGTCCAAAGTTTCAACTTCAGGTATTATTATCTGATAGTCAAAAGGAGAAGAGTCAATAGATGAAATTGAGACCACCTGCTGCAAAGACTTAAATATTTCTAAGTTTTCATCTTTGCTTATGAAATATAGATAGCCTGAGTCCTCCATTTCCAAAACCTTTTTTCTGATGAGGGGCTCTAAAAGTTCAGTGATTTCTTTCCTGGTACCACTATCACGAAGCTTTTCGAGGAAAATAGGATTTATTCTGGAAGAGTTTAAGAGTTCCTGAAAGACATTTCCAGATCCATATCCCGATATTTTATTTTTATCACCAAGAAGAACTATTTTAAAATCTGAATAAGCAGCAGTAAATAGATGTTTTGCCATATTAAGCCCACACTTGTGGAAATCAGTGACAATTATTAGTCCTTCACCTTTAATGGGATGATGCTCATCCTGCTGAAATTCTCCGTTTTCATAGGAGAGTAGTTCAGATAGCGGCTGAAAATTCAATTCCGTACCCTGGGTTAAATTTTCAGCATCCTTTCCCTCAGGAGAAGTGATGATTACTCTCTGATCAGGGTATACATCTTGATGAATATTAGCGGTCGCTTTAATAACTTCAGCTTTCCCTGTTCCTTCTCTACCATCTATTACAGTGAGTTTCTCCTCGAAAGAACTTTTTATCGCTTTTTTCTGCTCTGAGTTGAATGCTCCCAGGCTTTCTTCCTGATTTTTAATCTGGTTTAAAATCTCATCTATCTTATCAGCCTCTAAATCCAGCCGGCGATTAATCTTATCAGCCAGGATACTTTCATCTTTATGGTGCTCAGCCAGATATATTTTATCGTCAATCATTTTAATCCTGTTATCTTTGAGCAGGCTGTTAAGATCTGCTTCCAGGTCTTCAGGAGAAAAGTCCAGTTTGCTGCATAGAGTATCAAGCTTTACATAGGAGCTACTGTCGATTTCTGTCAAATATTCAATTTTTTCAAGTGCCACTTTACTTATTTTGATCACCTCCTTTCTATGGAATTAATAATTGCACTATCGTGAATTTTAACTACGATAAAGGCAAAAAATCAGTCGAAAGAATCAGCTTGTATTAATTATAGCATCCGAAAAGATACAATTCAAGCTTTTTATTGAAAAAATTATTGTTTATAGACTATAACCTTGATTTTTAAATACAGTGATGGTATACTATAAAAGAGGTGATAATAATGTTGGAACCCAAAAATTTTAACCCTAAATTATTTCGAAAATTATTAGATGAAGCAATAGGTGATAACTCTATTACTGGGTTTGCTAATAAATCTGGAGTAGATCGTACTTATTTGTCAAAATATCTTAATTTGAATTTAAAAAAGGCTCCTACTCCAAAGATAATTAAGAAAATTTCAGAAAATTCTAGTGTCAATTATAACGATTTAATGGTGGCAGCAGGATATCTTGATCAAAAATATATGAGAAATAAAAATCTGGTAATAGAGTATTTGAATCAATTTGATCCCGAGAAAGCAGAATCTATTAAAAAAATTAAAAATGACAAATATAAAGATGAAATAGTATTTCTTTATAATATTAAGAATCCAATAATTTGGAAAAAAGAAAACAATTATGATTATAAAAGTGAAAATTATGATTATTTTGCAGCTAATATTTCATTAAGGGCTGATTTTGGAATTAAAATAGGAAATAATGAATTTAACGATTTAGGGTTTTTAAATGGAGATATTCTTTTAGTTGAAATAAAAGAAACTGTAGCTAGTGGTTCTACAGTTTTGGTAATGATAAAGAAAAATAATGAAATTGTTGATAGAACTATAAAGAGGTATTATAAATTAAGTAATGATAAAATTCGACTAGAGCCAGATAAAAATATGAATTCTATTTATGATAAATCTGAAGTACAAATAGTTGGTTTAGTGTTCACAATAAGAAGAGATCTTGAAGTTTAAAAAATCCCTTTATAGGCTGAAAATTATATGTGAAAATTTTTTGGGAGCATGCCTTTTATATTTTTTTTTCGGCTGCTATATATAGACCCGACCCCCTTAGAGTGAAGTTTTCCTATTAGTAATCTCAAAAATTACACATAATTTCTAGAGGGACCACGTCTTAATTATGAATTTCAAATCGACGTTCGACGCCCCACCCCCTAGAGCATAACTGAATACTTAAAGACGCTGAGCTGTCTGGATAGTCTCTTAATTGAGGCTTTCCCGGCAGCTCTTTTTTTATGTCTAAATTTAAGGAGGCGAATAGCAGCAGGGTTGGGAGAAGAACGTATTAACTACAGAAAGGGAGGTGAATCAGATGGCTTCTAAGACACTTGTTATTTTACTGCTTGGTGCTTTAGCCTGGCAGAGTCTGTTCAGCGGCAATGTCCTGATGGCTTTGTTCTTTATTCTCTTTGATCTTTATCTGATCTCTGAGTAATGGATAATTAGACTAGAAACTCAAACAAAACTAAAATATGGAGGTAATAATTATGTTTAAAAATGAAAATAATGTCGAAACTGTTCTAAGACTGAGAGAAATGCTTGTCAGAGCAATGATGGCAGAGAATGATGTCATGCAGGAGCTGGTCCTAAATAAGCTGGAAGAGCTTGGCCTGAAGCGTAAAGATGAGCTTAAATATGCTGAGAAGATTATTGATTCTAAGAGTGGTGACAATGTATTAAAGAAGGTAGCTCAGACTGCTGAGAATGGAGTTAAAAAGGCAGCTGGTCTGGCATCTGCTGGAACCAGGAATGTTGCTAAAGTAACTGGTGTGGCAGCTTCAAAAGTCGACAGAGCAGCCCTGAAGGCGATAGAGAAGTCGGTTATCGCTGCCAATTCTACCAGGCTTAAATCAGAGAGTATTTTCTCAGGGCTTAAAGATGCGTTCATGGAAGGCTGGAACAATGCTTAACATTAATCTAAGGAGGATGTCAGTGAGAGCTGATGGTCTCTTTTTTTATTTGGAGGTGAAAATTATGCCAATTAATGGTGTACCAAGTGATGATTGGAGAGTAAAAAGAGCTTTAGGACCTTATGCTGAACCAATGGATGAAGATGAACTTAAGAGAGCAGCTGAACTGCTGCAGAAAAAGAAGAGGTCAGCTGCAGCTTTAAATAATGATGATCAGGAATTTAGAATGCCATTTTAAATGAATAAAAAACATAAAGGAGATGAGAGTAATGGTAAATATTCAGAAGTTTAGTTTAAGAATCGTTAAGGAGTCAGGTGGAAGGTATGACATCGATAAGTATGTGAGGAATCCTTTTCAGGCAAGAGATCTCTTTGTTGAGGTAGTCGAGCTGGACAGGAGAGCAGAAGAAGTCTTTGCTATCGCCACAGTTGATATAAAGAACAAAGTAACAGGGGTGTTTGAGGTTTCAACAGGTACATTGACCTCAAGTCTAGTTACTCCCAGAGAGGTCTTTAAGCGGGCAATACTGCAGAATGCAGCAGGAATAGTTTTAGCACATAATCATCCATCTGGAGTGTCTGATGCAAGCAGTGATGATATATCAGTCACCAAAAAACTGCAGAAAGCAGGCAAGATAATGGGGATTAATGTTGTGGACCATATTATTATCGGCAGTAAAGATAACTTTATCAGCATGCAGGAAGAGAATTTAATGAGTGATTAAAGTCTAAGACTAAAAATTAAATAGATATCAATTAACCTGGCCTGCGCCGGGCTTTTTTTATGTCTAAAAAACAGAGAAAGGAGGTGATTTAAATGTATGTAAAGCACTGTCCTGAGTGTGGTGAAAAGTCCTACAGTTCCTGCAAGAAAGGTGAATGGAATTGTCCGCACTGTGATCATGATCTAAGTAAGGAAGAAGCTCAAAGACCTGAAGAAGACTAAATTATATTGGAGGCTTGTCTTAATGGCAGGTCTCCTTAAAACTATGAGGAGGAATAAAAAATGAGTGCAAACAGTAAAGTTGTTGATATTAATAAGAATAGAGAGGAATTAATCACTTTCACTGAAGAAGAAGTTGAAACAATCAAGAGGACCGTAGCAAGTGATGCTAATACAGATGAACTGAAGATGTTTCTGCATGTGGCTAAAAGTTATGGCCTGGATCCCTTCAATAAGGAAATTTTCTTTTGGAAGGTAAAAGGAAAGCCTACCATCATGACTTCTCGCGATGGTTATCTAAAAATAGCTGACAGACATCCTCAGTATGATGGGCTTGTATCAGATGTGGTTCGTAAAAATGACAGCTTCAAAAGAAAATCTGATGGTATTGAGCATGAATACGGAACGGAAAGAGGTGATATCGTTGGTGCCTATGCTCTGGTTTACAGAAAAGACAGAAGCTATCCCGTTTATGTCTTTGCTCCCTTTGAAGAATACAGAGCAGATACTAAGGTCTGGTATAAGTATCCTTCAGCTATGATTCTAAAGGTAGCTGAGAGCATGGCCTTAAAGCGCTCCTTTTCTGTATCAGGACTTGTATCAAGAGAGGAAATGGATGTGCAGCAGCTGGAAGAGGATAAAGAATCACCGACTAAGAGGTTTAAAAAGCAGAAAGAAAAGGAAGATTACATTGATTTAAAAGATAATGCTCAGGATGATTCTCTATCTCAAAGAGAAAAGGAAATTAAAAGGATAGTAGGTAAGTCTCCTAAACTGAAAAATGATTTACTCAACTATCTTGAGCACGCCAAAAAGGAAAATGATATTGCTGAAGATGAAAAGATGTCGATCAATAAACTGGATGATCAGCAGTTTACTCAGCTTAAGAGTATCCTGCAGACATTTAAGCGACTGGCCTAAAAAAGAAAGGGTGAGCTAAATGAAAAAATTCAAGTTTGATGTTAGTTGGCTGGAAAGACATGGAGGTAGTTTATTTGTGGAGGCTGAGAATAAGGAAGAAGCACTGGCCTTGCTGAAAGCTGATGAAAATAGATTATTGGAGCTAATGATAAATAAATATGCCAATGAAACCTTTGATTATCTGGGTGAAGTTACTGTTGTTGAAGCTGAAATTGAGAGAAAGGAAGATGTTACTGATCTTATTATTGAAAATGAAAGTATTATCAATGATTAAACTGATAGAAGGCTCGGGGTTATTTAACTGCCCTGAGTTTCTTTTTTAAAAGCTAATTATCAGAAAGGAGATAAAAAATGAGAACAATAATAATTTCAATACTGGCTGTTTCTCTGTTATTAATAGGGTTCTTGAGTGTTAGTAGACCGGTTGTGGATAACTATATTGAAGAGTTTGAATGGAACAGGACCTATCAGGTGAGACAGGGTGACACACTCTGGGAGCTGGCAGAGGAGATAAATTCAGCAAAAGAGGACCCGAGAATTATAATAGCAGCAATCAAAAAGGTAAATAATATAGAAAGCTCACTGAAGATTAACCAGAAGATAATAATACCCGGTAATTAGCCATCATTTAGCTTAAAACTGTCTGGTGGCTTTTTTTATTTAGAAGCTAAAAATCGAAAGGAGATCAAAATGTCTAAAAAGAAAACAGCTCAATTATTGGAAAGTTTAAATGAGAGGATTGATAAGGTTCAAAGCTCCAGTGAATTTAAAAAGGTGCTTAAGTTCTTCTCTAAGTTTCACAACTATTCCTATCAAAACAGTATGCTGATCCTGATTCAGAAGCCCGAGGCCAGTTTTGTTGCTGGCTACAGGCAGTGGCAGAAGAAGTTTAATCGTCATGTCAAAAAGGGTGAGAAGGGAATTGCTATTTTGGCGCCCTTCACCTACAAAAAAGAAGTTAAAAAGTCGAATCTTGATTCTAATTCAGATGCTGAAGAAACCGAAGAGATAAAGAGAACCTATTTTAATACAGTCTATGTCTTTGATATTTCTCAGACTGAAGGAGAGCCTGTTCCTGAGCTGGATATGAAGCTTGAAAACTCAAATAAAGAGCTGATAAATCTGCTTTTAAATTATGCTGACAGCCAGGAGATTGCAGTTGGTTTCAAACCGCTTTCAGGCAGCACAGAAGGCTATTCTAGAGGAGGTGAGGTTGTAATTAATGAGAAAGCCAATGAAACAGAACAGGCATCTATACTGGTACATGAATTGGCTCACGAGCATCTACATTTTAATAATGAGAGCAACTCTTTAAATCTGAGTAAGGAAATTATTGAAATGGAAGCAGAGGCAGTGGCCTTTGTGGTGATGGATTACTTTGATATAGAGAGCAAATCAGATAAATATCTGGCCTTATATAAGGAAAACTATAACCTGATGGAGAGTTTTAAGAGGATTAATGATGTCAGCAGCAGTATTTTAGATCATCTTTTAATGAATGGAGAAAAGGAAGATTATAAGAAAGATAGTGAGGAAAATTAAAAATTTGAAAGGGGTAATAATTATGATGAATGCTGAAAAGAAGGAAGTTAAAAATAATGATGAGGGTTTTGCAGTAGATGATGACAATAAGGCTACCTGGTGTTTGAGAAAGATAAAGCACTTTAAAAGTAAGCAGGAGAAGAATAAGGAGCTGGCTGAAAAACAGATCAAAGAGATTGAAAAAGAAATCAGCGAAGTTGAAGATTGGCTTGATGCTGAAAACTCAAAGCTCGAAAACAGTATTGAATTTATGGAGAGTAAGCTCTATTTGTATGCGCAGCAGCTCAGGGAAGAAAATCCTGATCTTAAAACTCAAAAACTACCTTTCGGCCAGCTGCAGTTTAGAACTCAGAGACCAAAGTGGAAATATGATAATGATAAGCTATTAGACTTTGCTGAGAAAAATTATCAGGATCTGATTAAAATTAAAAGGAGTGTTGATAAGAGAAAGCTTAAATCTCAGGCTAAGATAGTTAGAGGTAAAGTTATAATTGAAAAGACTGGTGAGGTTGTTGAAGGAGTTGAAGTTGTAGAAAGAGGAGAAAAGTTTAAGGTTAAGACAGATTAATAATTTAAGAAATCAGCAATGAAGATTAAAATATCAAAGCTCAGCTTTAACCGGCTGGGCTTTTTCTAAATCTAAGCTATAAATCAACTAATATTATTTAGAATTTATTTTTTAGACTGCTCAAGGTGTGTGATTACTTCATTAATCTGGATATTTGTAGTATTTGAGGTTAATAGATATAATTAAATGGAGAATAGGTTGAATAAAATTTGTTTTTGAGCAGTAAAAGTAAAAATCTATTGCAACAATTTTAAGAGAGGAGAATTTTAGATGATCAGGATTGATAAGGTGCCAATAGATAAGATTAAAAAGAACCCAGCTCTGTATCCAGCTGATTTTGACAGGGGGGGCTGGGAAAGATTAGCCAGGTCCATTTCTCAAGTCAGTATTTTAGAAATGGTTATTCTGCTAGAGTTGAATGATGGTTATCTGCAGTTAAGCGGTGAAAAAAGAATAAAGGCGAGCATAAAAACAGGCAAAATTGAAATTCCAGCTATAGTTGTGGATGATACTGAACTTACTCCAGATAAAATAGAGATGATTAAAAACCTGCAGCCAGATGATATCGATCCTCTGGAGAGAGCAATAATTTTAAACAGCTATATCGAAGAGGAAGGTTTAACTAAAAGGGATGCCAGTAAAAAGCTAGGCATAGCAAGAACAACAATCACACTCTGGTTAATTATCCTGGAATATGAAGAAAAGTATCAGCAGGCCATTATAGATAACTTTAATAATAAAGAAGGAGCTAAATTAACATTATCTCACCTAGATCTTGCTAAAAGCTTAGATTCAACATTGGATCATAAGACAGCTACTAAATTTTTGGATGCAATTATGAAATATAATCTAACAAGAAAAGAAAGTATTGATATGAAGAAATTGATTCAGAAACATCCTAAGCTTGATATAGATGAAGTTGCTGAAATGATAATCAATAGAAAGGATTTAGAAGATGATCTGGCTAAAGGGGATGGTCTGGGAGAAGATTTCAAAGAAATAATGGAGAGTTTTGATACTATTAATCAAAAAATAGAAGTTCTTATGGGAGCCAATGCTCAGGTTGATAATGAAAAGAGGCAGAAATTAATGAAAGAGATATTATTTACTGAACAAAAGCTGCAGCAGATTTCAGTTGAAACATTTGGAAAGACATTAGAAAAGGCCAAAGAAGAGCTATTATAAGTAATTTTACGCTTTATTTGGAAAGTTTTGTCGAAAGCTAAAATATAATTTGCGATTAGAGTAACAATGTATTATAATCAAAGTTGTTAACTATTTGAACATAAAAATATTGCTTAATTGTTTAGACAGAGGTAGAAATCTTAGAAA
>Ga0247721_100634_pt1 | contig 9731 bp, 14 predicted proteins | sample MSEWel2017_08_16_FD_189089 | JGI IMG/M metagenome (GOLD analysis project Ga0247721, IMG submission 189089) | Subsurface sediment microbial communities from gas well in West Virginia, United States - MSEEL Well Study Marcellus 3H_2017_08_16 | ecosystem: Environmental > Terrestrial > Deep subsurface...
GGCGTGGGAGGTATATCAAGTTTCATTTCCAGTCCGGCGCCTCGCCACTTCTAAGCAGCAGGAAATCGATCTCTGAGTGAGTCATTCCTTTTCTTTTGGCTTTCCTTTTTATGGATTTGACATATTTCTCTTCATTCTCAGGAAATAACAGATCCATCCCCTCTGTGGCTTTAATGGCTAAAATCACACTGGGGACTTCCTTTTATGAAAAATGAATCAGTGAAAGTTAGAGGAATCTGCAGAGCCCTTATCGCAGTATCTTTTCTGCCCATCCTTCTTAAAATAATAGTTACCCCGGAAGATTGTAGAAGGCAAAGTCGCCATTCTACAACCCCAAAATTCTGTTTTTGTGGCAGTTCTAATCAATTTCTCAAAAATCTTACTGAACAATGTATGTAACCCGGACTGACATTGAAACCCTGGACTCACCCGGCTCAATTGGTGTTGGCGCCGGTACGGCAGGACCCATTGCCAAACTTTCCTCATAATATGTTCTTGGCTGAGTACCATCGGATATCGATGATGACTTTACACCTACAATCTCCACACCCAGGTTTTCAGCCAGTACTTCGGCCTTTGATGACGCGTCGGCCACAGCTTCGGTGATCAGGTCCTCATGCAATTCTTTCTGTTTTTCATCAGAAACACTAAAAGAAATTCCTCCGATCTGATTTGCTCCTGCAGATGCAGACCTGTCAATCATCTCCCCGAGAATATCGAGATTTGTAGTGGTAATCTGCACACTATTGGAAGCCGAATACCCTTCAATTGTTCGTGTCCCTTCTTCATAATTGTATTCAGGTCTCACAGAAACACGTGATGTCCGGATATCTTCCTTCTCCAGGCCAAGGTCCTTAAGTTCCTCGATAACCGCATTCATAATAGCTGCATTCTCCTGACTCGCTTCTTCTGCAGTAGGGGCCATGACCTCTGCACCAATGTTCAGGGTTGCAGTGTCGGGCACAACCATCATTTCCGCATTTCCATTCATCTGCAGAGTATTTTCTGAATCACTGTCAGATCCACCCACCGATTCTGCATACAACGTAGCTGCCATTAGCACCAGAACTACTGAAAGTGCAATGATTACGTAATATGACTTATCTTTATTATTTTCCTGAGCCATTTTATCTTCTCCTTTATTCATATACTAGATGTACCGCTAGGTATTAAAAAATTGTCTAAGGTTCGAATTCGTTCGAAGTTACCTCAAAAAAGACTGGCAGAGAAAACCCCTTCTCTGTTCAGGTATTTCAAATTCAATTCTTATGTTAAAGGATAGTCTGCAACGTCTGCTGACACACTCCCCCCAAACGTTAGTTGTGCAAATCTGTCAGGTTGTTAACATTCTAAATTTACAAAATAACTATAAATTTACCTTTTTATCTTCCAATGACAGGAGATATTCCAATGATGGATAACAAGGATGAACTGATTTATCTTCTACATGATACCCGCTTAAACACTGTTTTATCCTGGGCTATCGTACTGGTACTTATATTCCTGGCAACCGTGAATTTTTTTGAAGGACGTTATACATGGACAATTCTGATCATCTTTATAGTAATTATCGTTATTTTGCCAGGATTATTTTTCTGTAAACCATCTGTAATGCCATACTGGTTACTATTGCTCCTGGTACTGATCCCTATTGTTGGAAATACAACAGCCTATTATTTTTTCCTTACACGGATTCCTGTGTATATTTCGGTCGCTACGCTCTCCCTTTTAATTGTGGCTGAAATAAACTGGTTTACTTCAGTGCGAATGAATCCTAAGTTTGCAATTTACCTTGTGATAATTACGACACTTGCTGTAACCGGTATGTGGCATTTCATGAGATGGGCGCTGGACGTAATGATTGGAACTACATTTCTCCTTGATGGCCGCTCGGTGGATGTGATCAATACTGCAGTAATGTATGAATTCATTTATGCACTGATTGCTGGTATTGTTGCAGGCGTTTTGTTTGGATGGTATTTCAAAACCATGATAGGAAAAGGCACTTCCAGCATCATATTTCCAGATGGGGGTATGGATGTATCCCAGAAATACATCCATTCAGAACCGCCGAAGGTTATTAGAAAGCGGTTGGGTTTATCTGTCCAGAAACAAAAGAATATAACAAGATTTTTACAGGCATGTCTTGTAATACTATTAATACTTGGTGTTCTCTCAAGGGATCTGCATATATTGCTACGTGCATTTTTAGCACTGATAATTACTTTTGTGCCTGCATTTATGAGACAGAGATATAATCTTCATCTTGATCCGTCATTAGCTTTGTGGATAACTATTGCAGTATTCCTTGATGCTCTTGGTACATTTTGGTTATATGATAACCTTGCCAGATGGGATAATCTGACCCATGCCGTATCTTCAAGTACAATTGCGGCTGCAGGATATGTAATTGTAAGGGCTATTGATATTTATGATCCGGAAATCCATATGCCTCCGGGAACGATGTTTGTATTCATTCCCCTGTTTATCCTTTCAACAGGTGTAATATGGGAGATTTTGGAATTCATAACTGATGAATTGGCATTGATGCTTGAAATAGGCGCTTTTCTTGCCCAGCATGGTATTCACGATACAATGGGGGATATGCTATTCAATTTGATAGGAGCAATTGTAGTGGCTTTCTGGGGCACCGTCTATCTAAATAGCCTCTCATATAAAATCGCAGAAATCTTTGAGGAGAGATTTGATAGCAATAAACAATAATTTATCATTAGCACTCCTTCCTCGATTATTTAAAAATAGAAAGGAGATCTTAGATCAAAATTTGAATTAAGATCTCACTCAGTTGATTCCGGTTCACTGATTTCAGGCTCATCAATCTTTTTGGGATCCCGTACATCCTGGCCGGTTTTTCCCATGTACAGGAAAGTCCACCACAAAGTGAATACTGCAGGTATTACCACAATACTCAGCACAGTGCTTATGATACTCCATATAATTGAAAGATACTCAAATGAGGCAAACAATGTACCAAGAGAATTGAGTGCAACAACCACCACAATGGTAAGTAACCACAATATCACAACAGCGGCCTTGTTATTAAGAAAGAACCTGTACCCGGTCTTTAGAGCCTGAATCGGTCCGAGATCGTTAACAACAAGTGCGTAGTAGGATACTGCTAATATGATACTTACTGCAATACCATAAATAATCCATAGCAAAAATCCAGCACCCAGTACTAACAGATTTTGCATTATCGCATCAATATTGGTGAGGTCGCCCACCTGTAAAATACCGGGTATGACAAATACAACGCCTGCCAGCATTATCAGATAAAACAATATCTGGAACAGGAATAAATTGAAAAAATGTTTCTTGCCGGAGTTGATCATCTCTTCATAACTGGTCCTGCCAGTTAGTGCTACATCTTTTGCCATGCCTACCGCACCGGCTGTAAAAAACACTTCTATTAAAGAGCTGATTATCAGCAATATCGCAAATCCTCCACCTAAGTACACAATATGTGGAGTGATTGCTTCAATAATATCGTCCATGACAGGGTCGGCCATCAGTGGCGCTACAGATGGTACTACTGCTGCTATAAACAAAAACATGTAAGCTATCCAGATAATACCTATTATGATAACAGAAAGAATGAACGGAACTGATATCTTCAAATTCTTCGTCCAGGCAGTAAAGCCCCGGTTTAATACTTCTTCTATTGTTATTGGCATCTGATCCCCCCTCTTTGCAATCAAACATATAGGGTTGTGCAGGTATACATATTCATCGGGTGCTAATATGATTCATCTCTTTTGAAACAGAAGACTCCTTCCGTAAGGGGGTAGTTGACATAAATCGGCTCATGAATGAAAACAGTCACACTTATATAACATAACTAATATTTTTGTGTCATCATTAAGTGAAAGGGACCGGGCTAAAAACATCATTGTACCCCCAATACACCACAATCCCCCTCTATATTCTCCGGTCCCATATCCTCTCTAATATCAGGTGTATGTTTATTACTGTGGTAGGTTTTCTACAGAGCGATTAGTCTGTAACATATCCTCCAGACCAATCAGAATCACTCCATCTTTCTCTGCGACCTCCTCCATCCGTGGAGTAAAACCTGCCCGGCTTATCAGGGCGAAATGTTCCTGCTTTCAGGATACCAGTCCACAAACCCGCCCTTTTCCTTCAGTGAATAATACACATCCGGTCCAACCTTTTGCACTTTCATTATTTGAGATGTTGTAAGTCTTTTTCTCGAAAGAGGTATATACTATCTTACTTGTAAGACATATGGGTATTTTATGACTTTAATAGATGTAAAAAGTGTGACTGTCAGCAAAAAAGGGCAAATTACAATTCCCGGTGCATACAGAAATTCCGGCATGAAGATAGGCGACAAAGCAGCCGTTTTTGTGTATGATGACCACATTGAGATTCGACCTTTGTCTTTCATCGAAGAAGGATTAAGTTGTGCTATCGCTTCCCAGGAATCCCTTTCAAAAGAATGGGACACTCCTGAAGAAGATGCTGCCTGGGATCATTTGAAAGACTATCTGGGGAAGTAATCGATGATTTATAAAGGAAGCATAGTTATCATTCCTTTCCCTTTTACAGACAACAATAATACCAAACTCAGGCCGGCGATCGCTGTTTCTGATCAGATGAGGCGGGACGTGATACTGTGCCAGATTACATCCAGAAAACCTGCAGACAATTGTGCTGTCTATGTTTCAGATAGCGATTTATTTGAAGGCTCACTTCGCCAGGGTAGCTGGGTTCGGGTGAACAAAATATTCACAATGGACTCCAGCAATGTCCTTAAAATAATTGGAAATGTTCATTTGTACAAACAAAAAGAAATTCAGAATGATTTATTGAAACTTTTCCTGTAAGTCTTTATCTTCCAGACCAATCAGAATCACTCTTTCTCCCTCTGTGACTTCCCGCATCCGGGGAGTAAAAACGGCCCAATCAACAAATTTACGGAACATGTTTCTTATGATTGTGTTTCGTATATTGATAATGGTACTGATGGTGAACCCCTCCCTTACGAAAGGGGCTTTATGTTTCTTCTCTTTTCCTAACGGACACAGGTCCACAGGCATCCGGATAAACTGTCATATTTGCTGTAGCACTGACCGCGGGTGCAGCGCTAATTATAAAAAGGAAGGGGGTGAAGCATTCCAAATGTGGAAACACTTACACATCATTAGCAATAATTTTATTCGCATACTCTGAAGCCACAGGAAGCCTTACTAAATTCCCGGTATAGGTCATGTATATCAGATATCCCCACAATACTATACTGACCAAACCTATCAGGGAAGATATCACTCCTCCTAGAACCGGGACCATTGACACTATGATGTTCAGTATGGAAAGACCACCAAAGACAACGATCGACTGTGCTGCATTGAATCTCACAGATTTGTTCTCTTTCTCGATTAAAAGAAAAATAATGCCGGTAATAAAACCCAGGAGATAGGTCAAAACACCAGCGATATTTTCCTCAAGCCCAATACGTGTTTCACTCATTTTAAGCTGTCCTTGTTTCCACGTAGATTAAAATTTCATCCATATCATCATAATCCGAACTGGGTTGCGTACCAATTTCTAAAGTTTTACTGTCTTTGGTGGCTGTCACATATATCCTGACATCCCCTTTTTCAGTTAACATTTGGGATTGAATATTTTCCCATCCCTGTGCCTCCAGCTCATTTTCGTAGAAAATTTTGACATCTTCGGGATTATCAGAAGTTAAATATTGCACTTTTTCCTGAGTAACATCTGAACCTGTCGTGAGTGAAGTATAGTCTGTCCTTACAGAGTCGGGATACCTGGGTGCATCTGCAAAGTCCTGGCCATCTACATCCGTGGTAGGGGGAGCATCAGGTTCTTCTTCAGCAACCTGGGAACTTGTCTCATCATTGTTCATGTCGGCGACGTTAACTCCTTTTCTTGGACCGGTAATTACTGTAGCAGTCGTGATATTACCATTAACAGCTGTATTTATGCCCATAATTCTATCGTCTTTTTCAAGAGCAACTCCTACTTTATATCCTGCAAAATCTCCTTCCCAGTCAGCTATAACTTCCCAGCCTTCACTTTCTGCCGTTTGTTGCAGGTCATTTAAAACCTGAGAAGAATCCTGTGTCTCTATTTCATACTGGGTCAATGAAATGTTATCTCCCAGATTAATACTTCTAGTTTCTTCATATTCAGAGGGTATATCATCAACACCCGGGTCTCCGCTTGAACAACCACTTAATGCCATTGCGCCAATTATCATCAGAAGAACAAATAGGTACATTTTATTCGATGCCATTTTCTTACACCCCATTTTATAAATTCATCTTTTGGGTTTTGGCTGTAAATGTTGTGGAAATAATGGAGGGCTGAGGTGGAATGTACATTGAACACAAAAAAAACGGTATTTCAGGTATATCCTGGAATCTCAGGGGTTCTTGTCAGCCGGCTGGACCAATGTTAATTGACATTCAAGTCCCTTTCATTAGGGTGTAGTTGACTCTTTGTGAGATATCACAGCAGTAACTTAGCATGATACAAAAATATCCGCACATCTGAACGGATTTCAGGCAGCCACAGCCATCGTGCCAGAACTTGTAGATGGCAACTTCATCTCATTTGCCCCGGTAATCGATAATTTTAATGGCAATTCGTGATTTCGTTTAGAAACTTCCAATAATAGTTTAATATTGATAGATTCTTCTGAAACCTTGATATCTGCCTTGATCTGCTTAAGATTCTTCATGTCATATTTGGAAATTCCAAATCTTTTGGCTGCATCAAGTATTTCAATCCCGACAATCGAATTGTCCATTCCAACATCCAATAAAACACCATCAATTTCTATAGAGGACTTGTATTGGACTCCTTTTGAAAATACAAAAAAACTATCGTTGAGTGAGTCATAATCCCAGTAGTCGCTCTTACTATTGATATTAATCACTTTTTGTGGCATAAATCCTCGCAATTATTTGCTGGCTTCCACATCATATAGATGCTGCCTGTCAGGACAGTACATATCTATACAAATTTAGTTAGCATAAGGCCATTTTTTTGGTATACTCAGGCATTAGCTCTTTTGCGGATGTCAATGTTGAAAATTGCTTATCGACCCAATCCATGGATTGAGCTAAAACCTTTGGGCTAATGTTTTTACTTTCCTCAAAAACACCTATCGAATTAAATGTGTATCCCCATTCTTTGAATGCCAAACATGTTATGATAGCGTCTTTGCACCTGTAATCGCCTGTAAGTGCGAAAATCAATAGTGGCCGGTCTAAATCGACATAACAATCGACAACATAGTTGCCGTCTGGATCATGCTTTGGCTCACTGTAACTAAAAGTACATTTGTCTCCAAAGATCTGTTTCATATACCCTTTAAAATCTTCCTTGAATAAAGATGATATGTGCTGTTTTCTGATAAACGATAGATCCGTTATTTTTGTAAGTCCTTGTATGAAACTAAAAAGAGAATCCCCGTATTGTTCATTTTCCACTCTAATAATCAGTTCGCCATTTCGGTCTTCTATATTGTGTGTTTCCAGTATATTATTGAAAAATGAACGTCTTTTTCCTTTTGTAGAGGGGATATCGAGATCATAATATGATAAATGCATTAAAGTATGACCTTCATCTGTAAAGTGCCAACCGTCTTCATCTTTCTTTAGAACTATTACAAAAGAATCGCCATCATCAAATCCAAACGGAGTATCTACTACGTATCGTTCTTTTCCTTCCTGGAAAATCTCTAATTCTTGGCACACGGATTCCTGCAGATTCTTTATAATATCCTTTTCCATGTTTGACACTCCGTTTCAATAATCATATATTGTTTTTCCTTCTATTTTTATGTTGCAATCACCCAACATGACACTTAGTGCGTCATGCCAATTAGAATATGTGAATGCTTCTTCCGCATATCCATCAATATTATATCCCCTCAATTGATAGCGTTCTGTTGCTTTGTGTATATGATATCCACGAATTTTTTCCTTTTCAATTTTATTTTTGTGAGTATGGTTTTTACCGTTGTATCGTCTCAAAATATACCAATATTTGCTTTGTGGTTCTTGATACATCAGAATTACTGAGAAGTCAAATGGGTTGTTATCATTAACACGGATGCGGACTTGGAACCTATTTCCATTAGAAGACGTTAATGGTAAATCATATTCCTTGTACTGCCTGCCTTTTTTCAATATTGGTCGAATATCTTTTACAGCCAACGCCGAAACTGGTTTTGTTTCACCAATCAGAGATTGTATTTCATGATCATTTAACATTATCCCGCATCCTCAAGTGATGATCTCCTGACTTGTATCAGATTCTTTCAAGCCCCTTCCTTTAGGGTGTAGTTGACTTGCAGCCAAATTAAGCATTATGGGTAAATTTGTTCACACTTTATTTATATTACGTGAATGAAAATTGACATGATATATGTCCCTGTGCAATTATGGAGGCGCTTATCTGCTGCTTTCTGGATTTCCACCTCGGTGTTTTTCTCAATCAATCTGCCCTGGCAGAAACTGCAACTGTCCGGTAACATATTGATTCATATCTTCTGGATTGCCCAAATAGTCTTTGTCTGGAAGGAAATTTCTGGCAAATCTGATAAGGATTGATTTTATATATTATTGTCTGCACAATAATTGTTATGACAATAAAAAGTGAGTTCATCAACAGGCAGCCAGAACCAGCTGGTAGATATAGATGCCTGCAATCCCTGATTGATAAATCCGGGCTTGTCTTCCATATACGATAAATTCCTACTATTTTATCGAATACAGTCGACAAAATGTGTAGACATAATCTGTATCATTTCACCCTACTGTACCATCGCACAGCACCCACCATACAGATCACAATCCCGAATACCTCCGATATAAAAACCATCGATATGACCGGGAAACCCCATCCCGGAAACGGCCAGAGCAGTATCTCAGGAGTCTGCCTACAAAAACCGACCCGGTGTTTTATCGATCAGGTCGGGCAGCAGCGTTGCGATCACCCCAAATTATCATTTAAAGACCAAAACCTAATATCAATTGGACACATCAGACTTAACAGAAAATGATACCAGAGGATACTGAAATGGATGTAAAAAAGGCCGTGATACCGGTGGCGGGGCTGGGGACCCGTTTCCTGCCGGTTACAAAATCAATGCCCAAGGAAATGTTGCCGATAATTGACACTCCCGTGATCCATTATGTGGTGCAGGAAGCCATTGAATCCGGAATCGATGACATCATATTTGTAACCGGGCGTAACAAGCGGGCAATCGAGGATTATTTTGACGGCTGTCCTGAACTGGAGATGCATCTGCAGGCCCGGGGCAAGTATGATATGCTGGAAATGGTTCAGGAGATCTCTTCCATGGTGGATATCCACTACATCCGCCAGAAGGAGCCCAATGGACTGGGGGATGCCATAATGACCGCTCGCAAGCATGTCAGCGGCGATCCTTTCGCAGTGCTGCTGGGCGATGATATCATTGTCAACGAGAAACCCTGCACCCGTCAGTTGATCGATGTCTTCCGCAAATATGGTCGCTCCACGATCGCGGTGGAGGAAGTGCCACAGGATAAGGTCAGCAGTTACGGGATAATAAGCGGCAGTCCTGTGGATGACCACCTGTATGCCCTGGATGATATCGTGGAAAAACCCTCTGTGGAGGAGGCTCCCTCCAATATCGGTGCCATCGGGCGTTACGTTTTCACTCCGGAGAT
>Ga0247721_100636_pt1 | contig 9703 bp, 8 predicted proteins | sample MSEWel2017_08_16_FD_189089 | JGI IMG/M metagenome (GOLD analysis project Ga0247721, IMG submission 189089) | Subsurface sediment microbial communities from gas well in West Virginia, United States - MSEEL Well Study Marcellus 3H_2017_08_16 | ecosystem: Environmental > Terrestrial > Deep subsurface...
TAATTTAAATTCTTCTCGTAGAGCATTTTACCTAAATCAGTTTTGCGGTTTCTTAAAATAGCAAGCAAAAAATGCTCTGTTGAAATATACTGATCTCCAAGTCCATCTGCCTGTTTTTCTGCTTCTCGCATAATATCATTTAGCTGATGTGACATATAGGCCTGTCCGCCCTGTTCAGAATAAACCTGGGGCAACTTCTGCAGCAGTTCTTCGTTTTCTGACTTTAATTCTGCCAGATTTGCTTCGGCTTTCTGCAGCAGTGGAATTACTATACCATCATCCTGATTTAATAATGCTTTAAATAAATGAGATGGAAATATTTCCTGGTGCTGATAGTCCTTAGCAATGTTTTGTGCTTCTACCAGGCTCTGCTGTGCTTTACGTGTAAACTTTTCCATATCCATCTTTTATTCCTCCTTTGAATCAAAATATTTAATTTTAAATTAATTTTAAGTTTACTTTCTATACTAATTATAATACAAAGGTCAGAGAAGGTCAAGAGATTTAAAAGAGGAATTTAATCTTTTTAATTGAATAAGTAATATATGTAGGTACCAGGTACAAAAAGGCCTTTTTGTACCTGGTACAAGAGAAAAAAAGTACAAACAAAGGAAGTGATTAAAATTTCTCAACTTAATTTTTTACAGGCTGTAAATAAATTCAAAAAATATCTGGATGTAGAAAAAGGTTATTCGAAACTGACAATTAAGGAATATGACAGTGATCTACATCAATTACATAAATATCTGCTGGAAGAACTTGATTTTACAGAGGGTTTTAAACCAGATGATGTTGATCGACTTGATATCTCAGAATTTCTGGCTGATGCAGTAATTATTAATGATAATAAGGCGGTTACCAGAAACAGAAAACTCTTTGCTGTCCGTTCTTTTTACAAGTATCTGCTTCATTATGGAATTGTCACTAAAAATCCGGCTGAGGCAATAGAAAGCAGTAAAACAGATACCAGACTGGAACCAATTTATTTAAAATTAAAGGAAGCTCAGAAGTTCATCCTGGCTATTGATGAACATGGTGGAATCAACCGCCTCCGGGATCTGGCAATAGTTAAGCTCTTTTTATATGCAGGTCTCCGCATCTCTGAACTAGTCAATCTTGATTTTGATAATATTGATTTTGAAGATGGCTCCATTAAATTTTATGGTAAGGGTAAAAAGGAACGTTATGTGCCGCTGCACCATGATGTGGTTCTGGCAATCAGGCGTTATATGCGGGAAAGAAATTCAATTGAAATTAAAGAAAATGATGCCCGTCAGGCAGTTTTTATTTCCCGTCACGGCAGAAGAATTAATCCGAGGACTATTCAGCTTTTTGTCAAAAAATATGCAAAAAAAGCGGGTTTAAGCAGAGCTGATAAAATAACCCCTCATAAACTTCGCCATACTTTTGCTTCTACTCTTTATCGTCAGACTAAAGACATCAAAGTACTGCAGGATCTTTTAGGTCATTCCAATCTCTCTACAACTCAGATTTATACTCATGTTGATACTGAAGAAAAGAAAAATGCTATTGATGAGATGCCTGATTTTTAATAAAAAATATCGTAATAAAAAATACCGGGAAACTGGAAATTTAATCCAGGTACCCGGTACCATTATTTTAAGCCAATATTTTTTCTAATTTTTCTATTAGTTCATCTATTTCATTTTTAGTGATATTTAAAGCAGGTAAAAAGCGAATTATCCTGCCTTTAACAAGATTCAGTAAAACTCCTTCTGCCTGAGCTCTGTCCCTTAAATTAGGAATTACTTCTTTTAACTCAATTCCCAGCATTAAGCCAATTCCTCTGACATCCTCAATCTTTTCCGAATCAAGTTCTTTTAATCTGTTCAGAAAATATTCTCCTCTTTCAGCAATTGAAGCCTGCATTTCTTCCAGCTCTTCTAAAACAACTTTTGCTCCTCTTAGAGCAAGTGGATTGGGAGCAAAAGTTGAGCCGTGGTCACCTGGTTTAAGTACCTCTGTCATTTCTCCAACCATAATTACTCCCCCCAGCGGCAGACCACCTCCAAGTGCTTTGGCAACTGTAACCAGGTCAGGTTTTAAATCAAAATGCTGATAAGAATATTGCTTAGCAGTTCTGTAAAGACCTGCCTGTACTTCATCAACAGCCAGAATCCAATTATTGGCCGCTATTTGACTTTTAAGTTCCGCTATAAATTCTTGAGTTGCTGGCTGCACCCCACCAGAACCCTGCAGTGGTTCAAAAAAAACTGCTTTAATATCCGGATTATCTGCTGCTGTCTTTTTTAGACTCTCTACATTATTAAATTCTGCTTCTATTGTGTCCGGAAGCAGGGGTTTAAACTGGTCTCTAATTCCAGGAAAACCATTAACTGATAGTGCACCTAATGACCTGCCGTGGAATGAATTACTAAAAAATAAAATTTTTCCACCATCAATTTTCTTTTTAATAACTTTTAAGGCCAGCTCAGTTGCTTCAGTACCTGAGTTAACAAAAAATACTTTTTCTCCCTGACTGGTAATTAACTCTGCTACTCGTTCTGTATCCTCATCTAAAAAATAATTAGAAGTATGAGCATAGCGTTCTAATTTTTTAGAGATTTCTTTTACAACTTTAGGATGACTGTGGCCCAGGGCCAGTACTCCAATCCCGGCAAAAGTATCAAAATATTTATTACCGTCAGTATCATAAATATAGACACCTTCTGCTCTTTCGATAGTAAAATCATAATTGTTATAAAGTTTTAAATAACGCATTTTTAAAACATCCTTTATCAATATATTTGAGAATAGATATAATACACCTGCCTAATTTGAAAAAGCTGGCCAAAATAAATTCAGCCAGCCTTAATCTTAAAGTTAATTTTTAAAGTTGGCGCAAACTTGCCATTATTTCAGTCTTCTGTTTTGTCCGATCATCTACATTTTTAATCTTTTTAGCAGGAGAACCGGCATAAACTGCACCAGCAGGAATATCATCAATAACAATCGAACCGGCTGCAACAACAGCACCTTCACCAATATGCACTCCTTCTAAAACAACTGCATTAGCTCCAATCAGTACATTATCTTCTACAATAACCGGATCAGCACTTGGTGGTTCAATAACTCCGGCTAAAACAGTTCCAGCACCAATGTGGCAATTGTCACCAACTGTAGCTCGGCCTCCGAGCACAGTATTCATATCAATCATTGTATTGACACCAATTTTAGCACCAATATTGATAACTGCTCCCATCATCAGCACACAGCCATCTCCAATTTCAACCTGGTCCCGAATATGGACTCCAGGTTCGATTCTGCAGTTATACTGGCTGTAATCCGCTAATGGTATAGCAGAATTAAGTCTGTCCATTTCAACTCTGGATTGTTTCAATTTATCTCCCAGTTTTTCCTTGATTGCTTCTGCTTCTTTCTGCTCACAGAAAACAACACCAGAGCTGTCATCTCCATAATATTCGTAAGTACTTAAAACTTTCTTTAAATCTTCGCCCTTAACATAAAATTTAACAGGTGAATTCTTAGTAGAATTTGAAATATAGTCAATTAAATCATATGAATTCATCATTATTCCTCCAGTTATATATTTCAACTTTTAATTATCAAGATTAAGATTTTAATTTACGCTTCAGGTATCTGTCAAAAATCAGAATTATAATTGAATGACTTAGTTTTTCTTAAAAGAAATTTGGAATGAAACTATAACTCTGATTTTAAAATTTCAGAAAAACTATAAAATCCGGGCTCCAGCTTCATAATTTTTTCAGCACTTAAAAGTACTCCCTGAGTAAAAGCCTCTCTCGAATAAGCCCTGTGCTTTAGAGTCAGTACTTCTCCTGTGCTGGCAAAGTCCACTTCGTGCTCACCAAATTCTGAACCCAGTCGTTTAGAATGCATTTCTACATCTCTATCTATAAGATCTCCCAGCATAATTGCTGTACCTGATGGTTTATCTTTTTTAAAGCGGTGATGAGTCTCGGAAATTTCTATATCCCAATCCTGATCTACATACTGATTTACTTCCTGGATCAGTTCAGATAGAATATTGATTCCAATAGAAAAATTAAAGCTCTGAATCACGGGCACCTTTGCTGCCAGCTTATCTAATTCAGCAAAATCAGATTCATCTAAACCGGTAGTCCCAATTACCAGAGGTACCTCTTTTTCCTTAATGACTCTTACTGTATCAGCAAAAGCTTCTTCTAGAGAAAAATCGATAATTACTTCCGGTTTTTCTATTTCTTTTTCACCATTTTCATCTTTCTGATAGACCAGTTTATGGCCAGCTTCAGAAAATAATTCTTCAATTGCCTGTCCCATCCGACCAGAATAACCTATGATTCCATATTTCATACAATATCCAGCTCCTTCATTTCATCTAAAATTAACTGTTGATTCTCCGGACTTAAATTAATCAGGGGACGGCGGAGATTATTATTAGAAAGTCCAATCTGCTGCATCGCAAATTTAATTGGAATTGGGTTAACATCAACAAAAATAAGCCTCATTAATTTTAAGTATTTATAATGTAAGTCTCTCGCAGCTTGATAATCTCCGGCTAAAATATGAGAAGTAATCTTCTTCATTACTCCGGGCATTAGATTTGAAAATACCGAAATAACCCCACTACCTCCACACAGCATCAATGGTAGAGCCTGGTCATCATTTCCAGAAAAAATAGTTTTACTATTTCTAGCAATTTCGATCACATTTAAGATCTGGCTCATATCTCCACTGGCTTCCTTAATAGCAGCAATATTATCTTCCATTTCAGCCATTTTCTTAAAAGTCTCCGGTTCAATATTAACTCCGGTTCTGGAAGGTACATTGTAGGCAATAATCGGAAGTTCAGTCTGACTGGCAATATGTGTATAGTGGTCGACCAATCCTGCCTGACTTGTCTTATTATAATAAGGAGTTACAATTAAAAGTCCATCAGCACCCTGTTCTTCGGCCAGTTTATTCATTTCAATTACTTTTACAGTATCATTAGTCCCAGTACCAATAATTACAGGTACTTCACCATCAGCCTTAGCCACTGCTATTTTAGTCAGTTCTTTTCTTTCTTCTAGATGTACAGTTGGAGATTCACCTGTGGTTCCCAATACCACAAGTGCATCAATATTGTTTTCTAATTGATGGTCTAAAATCTTTTCAAATAAATCATAATCAACCTCACCATTGCCTTTAAAAGGAGTAATCAACGCTGTTCCCACACCTTTAAACATATTAATAACCTCCTATTACAGTAGTCGTATAATCTTCAAAAGTTTCATCACGCCTGATCTGTTTCACTTTACCATCAATAGTGTACAAAAATTCTCCGTTTCTGAGCATTCCATTATAATTAAAGCCCATTGCATGTCCGTGAGCGCCTGTATCATGAATCACAATTAGATCTCCCAACTTGCTCTCAGGAAGTCGGCGGTCAATTGCAAATTTATCATTGTTTTCACAGAGGGAGCCAATTACATCATATTCATTTGATTTTTCTTCCCCTCGAGCTTCTGCATCAATATTGGTTAAATGGTGATAGCTTCTATACATTGCCGGTCTCATTAAATCTGACATTGAAGCATCTACACCCAGATATTTTTTGTATGTTTCCTTTTTCTTAATCACTTCTGTCACTAAATAGCCTGATTCGCCAGTAATGTAGCGGCCAGATTCCATAAAAATTTTAGGCTGCAGTCCATTTGCCCTTAAAACTTTATCATAGGCTTCATTTACCGCTCCTGATATTGTATCTAGATCAACAAATTCTTCTGGTTGATAGGGGATTCCAATTCCGCCTCCAATGTTGATGAAGTCAATCTCAATTCCAAATTCATTTATAATTTCTCTGGCAAATTCAAAAAGCATTTCCGTATACTCACCAAAAATTTGGGGATCATTTTCATTGGAAACCACCATAGTGTGCAGTCCAATTGATTTAATTCCCTGCCCTGCCAGAAAAGATACTGCATCTTTGATCTGCTCTGCAGTTGAACCAAACTTTGATTCTTTAGAATCACCCATAATTTCATTTTCAATTGTGCCGGGGTTTAATCTAAAACAAATATTTTCTGGTATAATCTCATTTTCAAAAAGCTCATAAATATCTGCTGCCCAGTCAATATTTATAATGCAGCCTTTATCTACTGCATACCTGTAGGCATCAATTGTAGTCAGATTAGAGGTGAACATTATATCCTCTCCGCTAAAACCGACCATTTCTGCCAGTCTAATTTCGGTTACAGTTGCTGCATCAACCCCACAGCTATTTTCCTTCATTATTTTTAAAACATGTGGATTTGGATTGGCTTTAATGGCAAAGAATTCTTTAAAATCCGCCCAGCTAAAGGAAGAATTTAAATTGTTTAAGCGATCAACAATGGTCTGTTCATCATAAATGTGAAACGGAGTTCCATATTCTTTTACTGTTTTTCTAATTTTAGTTTCAGGTATAGTTATTGTTTTCATAAATCTACTCCATTTTTAAAAATTTTAGTTCTAAAATTATTTTATCATAACTTCTCATTAAAAGAAAAATATCTATATATAACAAAAACTCAGCGAAATCGCTGAGTTAAATACTTAATCAGAGAAATCACCTCTTCCATCTTTTGAGATAGCTCAACATCAGCAGTCTGGACTAAACTACTAATGACAGTTCTGCATATTTTTTATACAGACCCAGCAGACAGCCATTAAACCCTGACTGAAAACTTCGGCGAATCAGCCTTTCTTTCCCAACAGCGGTTTAAGCTGAAGTTGAAAAATACTAATCTAAATTCGCGCCTCTACCTCATCGAATCTGATGAGGCATTTTCCTATTAAAATTTATTATGTTTTTACTTTGTTTAAGTATATATAATAGAAGAAAGCTTGTCAAGAATTTAATGATAATTCATCTCAATAGATTTTTAGTAAATATAATAATTTTGTAAATTCTATTATAGTTCAAAAATAGCCAAGTATCCATGTATACAACTAAAACTTTAGCTTTTTAATTGATTTTAAGTGAATTATATATTAAGATTAATTTGTAATGGTTTAATGTTATAAAATTTTTTTGAGGAGTGAGAAGTTTGAGCAATTATACTGAACGAGTTTTAAAAATGGTAAAAGACAGAAACCCTGGTGAAGTTGAATTCCATCAGGCTGTCGAGGAAGTTTTGGAGTCATTGAATCCAGTTTTTGAAAAACATCCGGAATATGAGGAAAATGGTATTTTAGAAAGGCTGGTCGAGCCGGAAAGGCAGATTATTTTCCGTGTTCCCTGGGTTGATGATCAGGGTCAGATTCAGGTTAATCGCGGTTTTAGAATTGAATTTAACTCAGCCCTTGGTCCTTATAAAGGTGGATTAAGATTTCACCCTTCTGTGTATACAGGTATAGTGAAATTCCTGGGTTTTGAACAGATCTTTAAAAATGCTTTAACAGGTCGCCCGATTGGTGGAGGTAAAGGTGGTAGTGACTTTGATCCTAAAGGTAAATCTGATCAGGAAGTTATGCGTTTCTGTCAGAGCTTTATGACAGAACTAGCCCGCCATATTGGAGATAAGACTGATGTTCCTGCCGGTGATATTGGTGTTGGTGGTAGAGAAATCGGTTATCTCTTTGGGCAATATAAGAGAATTAAAAATAGATATGAAGCTGGAGTATTAACCGGTAAAGGTCTGGACTGGGGTGGAAGTCTGGTTCGGACTGAAGCCACAGGTTATGGTCTGGTCTACATATTAGAAGAAATGCTTAAAGAAAATGATTTATCTTTAAATAATAAGAAAGTTGTTATTTCAGGCTCTGGTAATGTTGCAATTTATGCCAATGAAAAAGTTACCCAGCTGGGTGCAAAAGTTGTGGCAATGAGTGATTCTTCCGGTTATTTATATGATGAAACAGGAATTGATCTTGAGCTGATTAAAGAAATTAAGGAAGTTAACCGCGGTAGAATTAAAGAATATCTTGAAGAATATCCTGAGGCAGTTTACTCTGAAGATTATAGTAATATCTGGTCTATTGATTGTGATATTGCTCTTCCCTGTGCCACTCAAAATGAAATGGATGCAGTAGGAGTACAGAAATTAATTGATAACGGAGTAATTGCAATTAGTGAAGGTGCAAATATGCCATTAACTCCAGAAGCAATTAAAATAGTTAAAAATAATGATCTCTTCTATATTCCTGGTAAAGCCGCTAATGCTGGTGGAGTTGCAACATCTGCTATAGAGATGACTCAAAATGCCATGTTTGATGAATGGACTTTTGATAAGGTTGATCAGGAACTGCAGAAGATTATGGTCAATATTTATAAAGATACCAGTGCAGCTGCTGCTGAATATGGCCTGGAAGGTGATCTGGTAGCAGGTGCAAATATTGCCGGTTTCTTAAAAGTTGCCAATGCAATGTTAGATCAGGGTGTAGTTTAATTTAGTAAGCATAACTATTTTACTACTATAAATAAATTGATATAACAAAATCCCGCCGGGCATTTTACTGCCTTGAGCGGGATTTTTATCTATCTGCTGCAAAATTTATCTTCTCATTCTCTTTGAAGATTAATTATTATAATGAAATGAATTTTTTATTACGAATCTCTTCCAAACATTCTATCCAGTACCATTGCTATAATTACAACTCCAAGACCGGCTTCAAAACCAAGTCCAATATCAACAACATTTAGTGATCTGAGAACTGGTTTGCCAAGTCCTCCAGCTCCAATCATAGCTGCAATAACTACCATAGATAGAGAAAGCATAATACACTGATTGATTCCCATCATAATTGAAGGCATAGCTCCTGGAAGTTCAATTTTAAATAAAATCTGCCACCAGTTTGCTCCAAAAGCATGACCGGCTTCTTCTAACTCTTCATCTACCTGTTTTATTCCCAGATAAGTTAATCTGATAGGTGGTGCAATTGCAAAAACTACAGTTGCAATCACTCCTGATACATTACCAAGACCAAAGAACATCAAAGCAGGAATTAAATAAACAAAAGGTGGAATCGTCTGCATAAAGTCCAGAATCGGTCGACTAATTAAATCTACAGCTTTATTATGAGCCTTAATAATTCCAATTGGAATCCCGATAACCAGCGCAATTAAAACAGAAGTAATTATAGAGGCTAGAGTTATAACTAAGGGTTCCCACATCCCTAGATTTAAAACTAGCGATAGACCAACCGCAACAAATACTGCCATCTTTTTCCCCTTAAGCTTCCAGGCTGCAGCTGCAAAGAGTGCAATTAATACCAGAGGATGCGGAAAAGCAAGTATTGACTCTATTCCGCTTACAATAAATTCTATAAAAGATGAAAATCCATTTAAAGGTCCACTAAAATTATTGATCAAAAAATTAACAAAGTTTTCTACCCAGTTTCCCAGAGGAATTTTGGTAGTTAAAAGTTCAAGAATACTATTAATAATAATCACCATCCCTTTTAAATTTTAACTGGCGGCACCAAATTTAATTGACACCACCAGCTTTACTTATTGATCGCTACTTTATATTTTTATAATGATATTTTCTTATTAATCTGACTTAGTTATTTACAATTTCAGCTATTACCTTTCTTCCCATTCGACCATCAGTACTTTCCACTCCAAAAACCCACTGGTTAACAATATCTAAGTTATTTGCAATCCATTCTTCAGCGATTGCTTCTGGATCACGTTCTTTATTTTGATATTCATCAATCCAGACATTCTGAATCGGAGCGGTTACTTTAAACTGTT
>Ga0247721_100639_pt1 | contig 9671 bp, 9 predicted proteins | sample MSEWel2017_08_16_FD_189089 | JGI IMG/M metagenome (GOLD analysis project Ga0247721, IMG submission 189089) | Subsurface sediment microbial communities from gas well in West Virginia, United States - MSEEL Well Study Marcellus 3H_2017_08_16 | ecosystem: Environmental > Terrestrial > Deep subsurface...
CTTGACTCCTTCATTGAATTTTTGGTGTTGTAACTATTTAATTCAACGGAGCCAGGCAAATGCCTTTTTTATTTAGATATTTTTAGATTTACAGTTTTTTCTTCACAACATTAATTATACAACCATTAATTTTTATTGAATAATAGTAATTATCTAACATTTCTCTGTTGCCGCAGAGCAATTTATGCTATAATAAATTAAGAGTTAATTTAAGTCTTAAATTATATCATCAGGGAGGAAAAATAATTATGAATCTAGATCACCGTCAGCAAAAATCAAAATTTAAAATTTTAAACAGCAATGGAGAGCCGCTCAAAAACCAGGAAGTTGAAATTTCCCAGAAAGATCACGAATTTCTCTTTGGCTGTAATGGTTTTGAATTTGTCCCCTATGCCAGTGACCAGCTTGATGCTGAAGCGGCTGCGGAGACTGAAAAATACATAGCCAGATTTTTAGATATTTTCAACTTTACCACCCTTCCCTTTTACTGGGGGCAGTTTGAACCAGAAAGAGGAAAACCGCGAACTGAAGAACTAAAAAAAGCAGCCCAATTCTGTCAGCAGAATAATTTAACTGTTAAAGGACACCCTTTAAGCTGGCATACTCTGGCTCCTGACTGGCTTTTAGATTTAAGTAATCAGGAAATCTGGGAGGCGCAGATCAAACGGGTTAAAAGAGATCTCAATGATTTTAAAGAGCTGGTTGATATGTGGGATGTAATTAATGAAGTAGTGATTATGCCCAATTTTGATAAATATGATAACGGCTTAACCAGAGTTGCCCAGGCTAAAGGCAGAATTAAGGTGATTAAGGAACTTTTTGACACCGCTCAAAAGGAAGCTCCAAAGGCCACATTTATCCTCAACGATTTTAATACTACAGCTGCCTACGAAATTTTAATCGACGGCTGTCTGCAGGCCGGAGTTGAAATTGATAATATCGGAATCCAGTCCCACATGCATCAGGGTTACTGGGGTCTGGAAAAAACTCAGGATGTTTTAGAAAGGTTCAGCCGTTTTGGCATCCCGATTCAGTTCAGTGAGGTAACTATGGTTTCCGGAGAGCTGATGCCTGCTCATTATCTTGATTTAAATGATTATCAGGTTGAAAACTGGCCTTCTACTAAGGCTGGAGAAAAAAGACAGGCAGAAAATGTGGTGGAGTTTTACAAAACACTTTATGGTCATCCACTGGTTGAGGGGATTACCTGGTGGGATTTAATTGACGGCCAGTGGCTCAATGCTCCTTCCGGCCTCTTAAGAGAAGATTATTCACCAAAACCAGCCTACAATGAGCTCAAAAAATTGACTAAAGATGAGTGGTGGACTGAAACCAAAAAGCTTAAAACCGATGTAAATGGTGAGCTTGAGTTCACCGGTACAAGAGGCGATTACAGTTTAAAGATTAAAGATAAAGAAATTGATTTCAAATTAGAAAAAGATCAGGCTGAAATTTCTCTTAGTTTAGCTTAGCTTTTTAATCAAATTAAATAAGCAGATAAACTAAACCCTTCTCTTTAAAATTTTTGAGAAGGGTTTTTTTATGATATTTATTATATTCTACTTGATTTCTCTGATCCAGCCTTCAGGGGCCTCAATAACTCCAAGCTGCATCTGAGTTAGAGTTTCATATAATTTTTTGATTACCGGTCCCATAGCTTCCATGCCGCTGGAAAGTTCAATCTCCTGCTCACCATTAACTATCTTACCGACTGGTGAAATTACAGCTGCTGTACCGCAGAGACCTGCTTCAGCAAAATCCTTAACTTCCTCAAGTTTAACTGGTCTTTCTGTAACCTTTAAATCAAGGTAGTTTTCAGCCAGATAAAGGATTGACCTTTTAGTTATTGAAGGAAGGATAGAATTGGACTCTGGAGTGACCAGTTCCTGATCTTCAGTGATGAAAATAATATTGGCTCCACCACTCTCTTCAACATAGGTTCTGGTGGCTGCATCTAAAAAGAGATTTTCATCATAACCCTCTTCGTGAGCCTCGACTGTAGTATTTAAGCTCATCGCATAATTGAGCCCGGCCTTTAAATGACCGGTTCCTCGCGGTGCTGCTCTGTCATCCTTACTGACTCTTAAAGTGAGTGGATTTACTCCACCTTTAAAATATGGTCCGACCGGAGTTGCATAGAGTCTGAACTGAAACTCTTCTGCCGGCTTGATGGCAATTACATCTTTTGAGCCGAAGATAAAGGGCCGGAGATATAAAGAAGCTCCTGTTCCATAGGGAGGTACCCAGTCAGCGTTGGCCTTCACAACCTGATCAACTGCTTCCAAAAATCTTTCTTTAGGAAATGGCGGCATCCTCAGTCCCTGAGCTGAATTAATCATTCTTTCTGCATTCAAATCAGGCCGGAAGGTAACAATTTTACCTTCCTTAGTGGTATAGGCCTTTAAACCCTCAAAAACCTGCTGACAGTACTGCAGGACAGCTGCACTCTCATTGATCACCACATTTGATTCGGCTGTTAATTTACCCTCACCCCAGCTGCCGTTTTTATAATTTGCTATGTACCTCTTATCGGTTTCGTGATACTCAAATCCTAAATTTTCCCAGTCTAAATTCTTTTTTGCCATAATTAATTCTCCTCTCTGCTCTCTTCTCTAGTATTTTATCAATTCAATATTTGACTGCTCCAGCAGTTTTTCTGCAAATGGATCAGAATAAGCATTTTTAAAATATATTTTCTCAACTCCGGCATTAATTAAGATTTTGGTGCAGATAATACAGGGCTGATGGGTACAGTAAACTGTAGACCCTTCCGTCTTTACCCCGTGAAATGCTGCCTGGGCAACTAAATTCTGTTCTGCGTGAACTCCCCTGCAGATTTCATGTCTCTGACCACTTGGAACCTCCATTTCTTCCCGGAGACAGCCAGTTACCTCACAGTGGGGAATATCCTTTGGCGCCCCATTATAGCCGGTTGCCAGGACTTTTTTGTTTTTCACCAAAACAGCCCCAACCTTTCGCCGGAGGCAGCTTGCCCGGGTGGCAGCAAGTTCTGCCATTTCCATAAAATATTCATTCCAGTCCGGTCGGTTCAAATCAATCACTCCCAATTTAAATTATAATCCTATCATAACATTTTTTATTCTAAATATGCAAAAAAACTCCCCCTGATGAAATTTATTATCACAGGGGAAGTTTGGATTAGTTATTCAATTATTAAATAAGCTAATTTGTGGTTAAACCTGAGCTTATCCAAGCAGTTGATGGTAATCCTGAATTGCCCTCAGCTCGTAGTCGTTATTGATTTCAGCCTCAATACCGTCCACACTAGCTCTGGCGGCATTGGTGGTTGTAATATAGGGCAGTTTATATTTAATTGCTGCTGCTCTGATATAGCTGTCATCTTCTATTCCTTCTTTGCCGATCGGAGTATTGATCAGCAGCTGAATTTCTTCATTTTTAATGGCATCTACAATATTGGGGCGTCCGTGGCCCAGTTTATTGATCAGCTCTGCCTCGACTCCATTCTGCTCCAGGAAGTCTTTAGTCCCCGGAGTAGCAAGAATTTCAAAACCGAGTTTTTTAAGCTTTTTTGCTGTGGGCAGTATTTTTTCCTTATCCCGGTCATTGACTGTAATTAAAACCTTACCCTCAGTCGGCAGCTCGAGTCCGGCAGCTGTCTGAGCCTTGTAGAAGGCCTGAGCATAGGTGCTGGCAATTCCCATTACCTCACCGGTAGCTTTCATTTCCGGTCCCAGTACAGTATCCACATTTTCGAATTTATCAAAGGGGAAAACCGCTTCCTTGACCCCGGTATAAGGGATCTCCTGGTCCTCTAGCTCCATTGCAGCCAGCGATTCGCCGAGCATCAGTCTGGTTGCCAGTTGAGCCATATTAACACCAGTCACCTTACTTACCAGGGGTACAGTTCTGGAAGCTCTGGGGTTTGCTTCGATAATATAGACCTGACCCTCATAGATTGCAAACTGAATATTCATCAGCCCTACAACTTCAAGAGCAGAAGCAATTTCAGCTGTATATTTTTTGATCGTCTCAAGCTGCTCCTCAGTAATCTCCAGTGAAGGAATGGCACAGGCACTGTCACCTGAATGGATTCCGGCTTCTTCTATATGCTCCATAACTGCAGCCACAAAGGTCTCCTCACCATCGGTCAGGGCGTCAACTTCTGCCTCCAGCGCATCTTCTAAAAACTTATCGATTAAAACCGGATGCTCAGCTGAAACTTCAGCCACTTGGGACTCTAAATAATGATCCAGGCTCTTTTTATTATAGACAATCTCCATTCCCCGACCTCCGAGGACATAGGAAGGTCTGAGCATCAGCGGGTAGCCAATCTTTTCTGCAATTTGATAGGCCTGCTCGACTGATTTGGCAACATCACTTTCCGGCTGTGGTATCTCCAGTTTCTGCATCAGTTTTCTAAACTCTTCTCTGTTTTCAGCAAAGTCGATGCTGGCCGGAGAGGTTCCTAAAATATTTACTCCTGCATTTTCCAGCTCCTCAGCAATATTCAGTGGTGTCTGACCACCAAACTGAACAATTACTCCTTCCGGCTTCTCTTTTTCGTAAATCCTGAGGACATCCTCGGCTGTCAGCGGTTCAAAATATAGTTTTGAAGAAATATCATAATCTGTGGAGACAGTTTCCGGATTACAGTTGACCATTACCGAATCATATCCCATTTTATCGAGGGTAAAGGATGCATGGACACAGGCATAGTCAAACTCAATTCCCTGTCCGATTCGATTTGGTCCTCCACCTAAGATCATTACTTTTTTGGAATCAGAAGCTGCAGTTTTTTCCTCAGCCAGATTATAGGAAGAGTAATAGTACTCACCCTCGGCTCCACTAACCCTGACCAGGTCAAAATTGTCATTTTCAACTGCATACTTGCGGGCTTTCCGCAATTTTTCTTCCTCATAATTTAGGATTTCAGCCAGATATTTATCGGAAAAACCCTTTTCTTTGGCCTCAACCAGAAGCTCTGCCGGCAGGGTCTGACCCTGATGTTTAAGCAGTTTCTTTTCCAGTTCCACCAGCTTCAGCATTTCTTCTAAAAACCAGCTTGAAATGTGGGTAATCTCTTTAATTTCTTCAACACTGATTCCGCGGCTGAAGGCCTCATAGATTAAAAAGTGGCGCTCACTGGAAGGGGTCATTAATTTTTCTAAAATTTCTTCTTCGCTCAGCTCTTTATGCTTTTTAACATTGCCAAAACCTGAGCGGCCGATCTCCAGGGAGCGGATCGCTTTTTGGGCGGCCTCTGCATAATTTTTACCGATACTCATCGCCTCACCCACAGCTTTCATCTGGGTGCCTAGCTTATCTTCAGCTCCGGGGAATTTCTCAAAAGACCAGCGGGCATATTTAACAACCACATAGTCTCCTCCTGGCTGATAGTGAGCCAGGTTTTCTCCATTATAATAGGGCAGCTCATCTAAGGTGATTCCCACAGAGAGCTTGGTTGAAATTCTGGCGATTGGAAATCCGGTTGCCTTGGAGGCCAGAGCTGATGAGCGTGAGGTTCTGGGGTTCATTTCAATAATTACCAGCCTGTCCTCTTCCCGGTTATAGGCAAATTGAAAGTTAGCACCCCCGATAACTCCGATTGCATCTGCAATCTGATAACTGTAATCTTCGATTCTCTGCTGCACATCTTCGCCAATGGTCAGCATCGGTGCCACACAGAAGCTGTCTCCTGTATGGACTCCCATTGGATCCACATTTTCGATAAAACAGATTGAAATTTTCTTTTCATTCTGGTCCCGGACCAGTTCGAGCTCCAGCTCCTGCCAGCCAATTACAGCTTCTTCGACTAAAACCTGGTTGATCATACTGGCAGCTATCCCATTATCAGCTACATTTCTCAATTCTTCTACGTTATAGACGAGACCACCACCGGCACCACCCATTGTGTAGGCCGGGCGGACAACTACCGGAAAACCTAAGTCCTTAGCAATCTTTTCTGCCTCATCCACACTGTAGGCCGGCAGACTTTTGGGCATTGGAACTCCCAGTTTTTCCATCTCTTCTTTAAATTTAATTCTGTCTTCTCCCCGCTCAATTGCTTCCGGCTGGATTCCAATAATCTCTACTCCATATTTCTCCAAAATCCCTTTTTCATAAAGCTCGGAAGCTAAATTAAGTGCTGTCTGGCCCCCTAAATTGGAAAGCAGGGCATCAGGTTTTTCCTTTTTAATAATGCGCTCAATACTCGCTGCAGTCAGGGGTTCTATATATGTACGGTCTGCCATCTCCGGGTCGGTCATAATGGTGGCCGGATTCGAATTCACAAGTACAATTTCATAGTCTTCTTCCATCAGTGCCTTACAGGCCTGAGTTCCAGAATAATCAAACTCACAGGCCTGACCGATTACTATCGGTCCTGAACCAATAATTAAAATCTTTTCTAAATCTTCTCTTTTGGGCATTAATTCTCTCCTCCTCAAATTATTTAGCCTTGTATATAGATTTTAGATAAAAACTCATATTCCTGCTTGAAGATTAATGTTTAAATTCATTAAATATTAAAAAAATAAAGCCGGGCTGAGCAGAAGACTCAGACCCAACTTATTCTTAAGATTATTTTACTGCAACAGCCGCAATTTCTACTTTAACATCCTTAGGCAGCCTGCTGACTTCCACACAGGCCCTGGCAGGAGCATCTTTAGTGAAATATTCGGCATAGATTTGATTGATCTGATTAAAATTATCCATGTCAGAGATAAATAATTCACACTTAACTACATCCTGCAGTGAGTAACCGGCTGCTTCTAATACAGCCTTTAAATTCTCCAGTGACTGAACTGTCTGTTTTTTTAGATCGTCGCCCACCAGCTCCCCTGTTTCAGGATTAATTGGAATCTGTCCTGAAATAAAGAGTTGATTATTGACCTCCACCGCCTGAGAATAAGGACCAATAGCAGCTGGGGCATTTTCTGTATTTATAATTTTTTTAGTCATAATTATCTCTCCTTCTTTAATCTCTTTTTAATAATTATAGATTGTATATTTTGAAACATTTAACTCCTCAGCAACACTTTTAGCAAAATTCGCATCTAATCCTGTTTTTCTTTCAGATTTAATTTTAAAGTGATTCAGTCTGCAGTTCTTTTTTAATTCTGCAGGCAGTTGGAGTTACAGCCAGTCCGCCACAGGAAGTTTCCTTAAGGCTTTCCGGAAGTGCATCTCCCACTTCCTTCATGGCTGTGATCACCTCATCTATTGGAATTACACTTTCAACCCCGGCCAGGGCCATTTCTGCAGCTGTGACAGCATTGCTGCTGCCGATGGCATTTCTCTTAATACAGGGTACCTCAACCAGACCTGCAACCGGATCACAGACCAAACCCAGCAGATTTTTTAGGGCCACTGCTGCTGCAGAAGCAACCGCCTGATTGCTGCCTCCCATCAGATAGGTGATTGCTGCTGCTGTCATTGCCGAAGCAGATCCGCATTCTGCCTGACAGCCGCCAGCTGCTCCTGAAACTGAGGCCTGTTTGGCAATAACCATGCCAAAGCCAGAGGCAACAAACAGAGCCTCTATAATTTTTTCTTCTTCAAATTGATATTCTTCAGCCAGAGTTAAGAGGGAACCGGGCATAATCCCACAGGAACCGGCAGTTGGACAGGCCACGATCTTCCCCATAGCTGAGTTCAGTTCCGAAACCGCCAGAGTATTGGCTATGATGCGGGAAAATAGGTCGCCAACCAGGCTTTTTCCTTCTTTTCTTGCCTGATCTACTAATTTTGCATCTCCTCCGGTCAAACCACTCATTGATTTTATATCCTGATTTAAAGCAGGTTTAACTGATTCCCGCATGACTTCTAAGGTTTCTTTCATCTTTTCCCTTACTTCTGCTTCCGAAAGTTCAGTAATCTCAATTTCCCGGTCGATAACCACCTGAGCCAGTGAGATTTCCTTTTTTTCTGCAATTTCGATTAATTCTTTTACTGTATTAAAATTTTCCACTCTGCTGCCTCCTCTTTAATTCAACGGCTTAATTAGTTTTGAAGTTTTGATGCCGGGGATACCTCTAATCAGGGACAGAATCTGATCTTCAATCTCATGGTCAAGGTTGATAATTGCTGTCGCCTGGTGACCTTTTCGCTCCCTTAAAACCTGCATTTCGGCAATGTTTAAATTATAGATATTTAAAATTTCCGAAATCTTGGCAATTAATCCCGGCTGGTCCTGGTGAAAGGTGATCAAAGTATAGTATTCTCCCTTTAAGTTTAGCTCAGTATTATTTAACCTTGTAACAACTATTTTGCCGCCGCCAACCGAGGAAGCTGTAATTGTTGTGTTGACTCCGTCTACATCTGTAATTTCCAGTTTTACAGTATTGGGGTGAACATTTTCTAATTTAATTGGGAAAAATTCAAATTTAATTCCCATCTCTGCTGCTGTTTTCAGCGAATCCTTGATTTTTGGATCATCAGTCTTATAGCCTAAAAGCCCGCCAATAATGGCCCTGTCTGTACCATGACCTTTATATGTTTCTTTAAAAGAACCGTGAAAATATATTTTTATATCCTGATATTCATTATTTACAATTTCTTTGGCAAGATTACCGATCCTGACAGCCCCGGCTGTATGTGAGCTGGATGGGCCAATCATAACCGGTCCAATCATATCAAAAGCACTTAGATTATCCATTAATACACCACCTAAAAAAGATTTTAAAACTATATTTTAAACAATTTATGTAACTCTTACAAAATATTTTAAAGTGTCCACCAGCAGTTGTCAAGAATTTCGACTTTAACAGAAAAAAGACCGGTATTGCTACCGGCTCAAATTTGCTAGGAAACAAAATTTTCTCTTTTATTTTCTCTAAGTTCCTTTAGTTCTTTTTCTGACTCAAGAAATACCTTCAAGTAATCTCCTACAACTTCTAGATGTTTCTTCTCCTGCAGCAGATCATCAATTAATTCTTTTATTTTAGCGAGAGATTCTATCCGACTGAGGCTGAGTTTGGTAACCAATTTTTTGTCATTAAAGAGTTTACTGCAGTTAACAAACCTGATTAGCTCTTCCTCAGTAATCTGATGTGGATGACTACCTTCAAGTTCCAGACATTTTCTGGCTTCTGCAATTTCTGGAATTTTATATTTATCCTTAAGCTTCAACGCAGTTAATATCTCTGCTGTCACAATCTCCGGATATAGAGCACTACCATTTTTAATTTTCACCCGAGAGATAACTCCCTTTCTGGACCAGTCGCGAAGTCTGAGCTCGGTATAAATTGGAGGGATTTCATCACCCCTTATCTCTTCTACAAGTCTGCGAGCACCATCTAAGGAAATCATAAATATCAGATCCTTTCCTGTGCTGTTAACACCCTGTCAACAAAACAACTCACATCTCTTAACTGCGCTCATCTTTGAAAAAATCCTGCAGGTGTCCTTCTGTAATCCTCCATTTTCTGGCAACTTTCTTTGCCTTCAATTCTTTTTCCTTAATCAACTTCAAAACCGAATTTCTGGAGATTTTTAGCATATCAGCGACCTCATCTGTAGTATATACCTTCATCTAAAATCTCTCCTTTCTTACAATTATATTATACTACAGATTGATGGAGTTTTCAATTTTTTGAATACTATTTGAATATACCCTGACATATCTTTGAGCTTATTTGAAATATTTAATTTAAACTTTCTTCAAAAAATGCATCAGCCCTTCTACAGAT
>Ga0247721_100642_pt1 | contig 9655 bp, 11 predicted proteins | sample MSEWel2017_08_16_FD_189089 | JGI IMG/M metagenome (GOLD analysis project Ga0247721, IMG submission 189089) | Subsurface sediment microbial communities from gas well in West Virginia, United States - MSEEL Well Study Marcellus 3H_2017_08_16 | ecosystem: Environmental > Terrestrial > Deep subsurface...
ATCTATCATTTGTTTTTGAGTATCAATCAAATCCTGCAATCTATTATTAGAGTCTATTAATTTTCGATTGTTCTCCTCAGCTGATTCATATAATTGCCTGTATTCCTCAACATCTGCTTCTGCCTGGTTGTATAACTTTTTATATTCGGTAACATCCCGCTCAGCTTCTTCATAAAGCTGCTTATATTTCTGGGCAATGTCATACATATCACGATAATCTTTCAGGAGTTGATCATATTCTTTCGGAGGATCTAACTCCTGAGCATTGACAACAATCGGCACAAAAAGCAAAGATAAAACTATTAAAAATACAAGTAGACGTTTAATTGTTATCACCTTCTGTGTGGTTATTAAGCCTATCCTCTAAACTTTCAGCTCTTTTCTGCCTGTTTTTTTGATTATTATTAAGTTTCTCAGCTTTTTCTTTGCGATTTTCTGACTTTTTCTGCAGCTCCTGGTCTTTCTCTTTTCTATTATCGATATCCTTTTCTACTTCATTAACTACTTCTTTTTCCTGATCAGCTTGCTTCTGGACCTGTTTGCTTGCAGCTTTGTACCCACCAGCTGCAGCTCCGATACCTAAAAGAGAAGCCAGCTTCCAACCTCCAAAAAATAGAGCACCAATAACTAACAGTGCAGCAATAACAATTAATATGATTTTATGCTTAGTTTTTAGCATTTTGACCACCCACTTTTAATTTTATTTCTAGATTAGTTCTTGTATGCGGAGTTAATTTTATTTTATTTTTATTTTTTAAATAATATTCTTTTGCAGTGTCATTAAATTTGATACCCATAGCCTCCCAGTCAATTATCATTTGTTCAATGTATTTATCTGGAATTTCTATTGGATTCCCATCTGTATCCAGCCAATGCTGCCAATGATGTGGATTGTTGTAATAATGATGTCTCCAAGCCATTTCAAAGCGATGTTTATATTTTGCCTTATCTTTGTAGAAATAACCAGCATACGCCAAGAATTCACTGCCGCTAAACTTACTTAAATCATGAGTTAAAGCATGCAAATAATATCCTTTTTTAATTGAGATTTTAAAAACATTACATTTGTGCTCTAAGATATAAAGCAAGTATTTTATTAGGTACATTTTATTACACCTTTCTTTTAATGAAAGCTTTGATAGCATCACGGCCGCCAGTCAGAACGACACCAAAACCTAACAACCATTTAATAATTGAACCGTCTAAATCCTGCCTGATGTAACCAGCTACAGCCATACTAACGCAAACAGCTGCAATTAGATATGTAGCTGTAAACTCTGCCCAGTCAGGAATATTGTTATTATTAGAGTCTTCTTTTAGATTAACTTCATTTACTTTTTGTTCTTCCATAGTAGTCACTTCCTTATAATTTCTATTCTTTTATTAACCCAGCCACGAATAAATGACCTATATTTTTGGCTGTTTTCAGCAAGGTTAATGTAATGCATAATTTGATAGCCATTAAGTAGATTAAACAATCCCACCGGCTTATTACAGCTATTAACAGCTTTTAAAGTATTAGGGCCGATTGCTCCATCAACTGAAATTTGATTATCAGAAAGTAAATTATAAGATTTTTGTAAATTTCTATTAGCTCGGCCAGGTCCCATGTTTACTGCCTGATCAAACATTTCAATTGCTACATCTCTGTTTTTAATTTTGTTATATTTCTGGTCAAGCCAAAATTCATAATAATAGATGTCTCTGGCCTGGTGCAGTTTTAAGTCTCTCATATCTCCTTCATAGCCATTTCTTCTTGCTACTGCTTCTGTGATGCCAAAATTAGTGGCACCACCAGGATCATCTTTGTGGTTAACATAGCCACCTTCAATTTCCATTACTTCTTCAAAAGCTTTTTTAAAAATATTATCCATTTTAAAAAACCCCCAGTTTTGATAATGCTAATAAAATTGCAATTACCCAGCCAATCCATTCTCTCCAATTCGTAGTAATTTCCTTTTTTGTTTTTCCTTTAGTATCTATTTTATTTACTTTTTCATTAAGTTGATTAAGTAATTTCCTGTCTTTTTTTCTTTCTTCAATTAGTCCATTATATTTGTCAAATTTTCCATTGAACTCAGTCAGCTGAGAAGTTAAGCTTTGTATCATTTTGTATAGCTCTTTGTTTGAGTACCAGTCTCCTGACATCAGCTCTTTAATTTTTCTTTCGTTATCTTTTGATCTATCATGATTATCTTCTATTTTTTCTCTTAAGGGGCAATCATCAATACTGTGCCCTTTGCTTTCCATCAAATCACCTCAAAACAGCCCCGCTACAAGGCAAAAGTTTTTGTTTATCTGTGTATCACATCAACTTTTTAATTTTAACCGGTCGCCTAAATCAAGTTGTTCCAGTATATGATCATCTAATTTACTTATCACTGACATTTTTAAATTATAGCTATCGCAGTGTTTAATAATTCCCAGATAGGAATTAACACTGGCATTAATATCCTCGATATCCACCTTCCCTTCAAAATATTTTTTGTTAAGATACTTAAATCGTTTTTTCATTTTCTTTTTAGTTGATTTTCTCAATTTACTATAACTCGGATATAAAACATATCCGCAAAAATCTATCCCTTCATCTACATGGCCGACGGTAGTTTTATTGTTAAGCTGCAGCTGGAGATAATCAGCAAGAAAAATCTCTATTTCCTGTCTAATAGTATGAAGTTTATTTTTGTCTTTTCCTAAAATTACAAAGTCATCCATATAACGAACATAGTATTTAACTTTTAGAGTGTGTTTTACAAACTTATCTAGAAAATCAAGATAAATATTTGCAAAAAGCTGACTCATTAGGTTACCAATTGGTGTGCCAATTCCTTTGATTTTTTCATTTTCAAAGAAGTGATCCCCTAACTGGATGCCAAATTCACCATCTTCACTTTTAATAATCTGCCAGATTAATTCTAATGTATCTCTGCAGCTGATTTTCCTTTTGATTAGTTGAAATAATCTTTTATGAACTATCCGATAAAAATATTTTGATACGTCAGCTTTTAAAAAATATGTTTTCCCTGGCTTGCGGTCCATTATTCTTAACTTGTCCTGCAGCTGATATGCAGTAAAATGAGTTCCTTTTCCTTTGCGACAAGCGCCGCTATATCTATAAAATGTCTTATCAAATATCGGGTAAAGGTTTTGATATATGCTCCACTGGACCACTCTGTCACGAAAAGGCAAGGCCATAATCAGTCTCTTTTTCGGCTCATAAACATAAAACTGTCTGTATTTTCCCTGTTCATATGTTTTCCACATCAATTCATTTTGTATCTCAATAAGATTTCTCTCTAAATTGTAATTAAACTTTAACACTTCTGGTTTATATCTTTTTCTCTTTTGAGCATTTTGAGTTGCTATTTCCAAGTTATGATAATCAGTTATCTTCTCAAACAAATTTTTGACTGTCTTAGGAATAAATAATCACCACTTTCTCTATATTTGGGTGAAATATTCAAGCCCGCTCAAATGAGAACGAGCTCATAACTAATCGTGACAGCTTTCGATATTTCGCTACTTGCTATCTAATTAGTAATTCATATGTTTTCCTGGAGGGACCTCAAAATGTATCTCAGGAAGGACTAAAGGCCTGTTCATCTTTTTGAACACTGCAGCAGAGGCCTTGACCCCATACTGTCTGATAAATTTGTAGATGAGCACAGGCGCCACGCACGCCAATGTTAGTGTTCACGTTCCACGGGTTATTGTTCGAGTTGACCGTCCGAGCACCGCAGATGCTACCATTGTTGAAGTTGCCACCGGCGAGGACCAACGCCCTTAGCCCTATAAAATTTATTTTTTATTTTCACAAGACTTAATCCAGCCACCCAGAAGGCGGCCAATTTCGTCTATTTTTTTGACTACAATTTCATGTTTTCTTATAGATAAAAAATGCATATCTTTAGCAAGTCTAATTTTAACTTTTAGCTTTTTAAGTTCATCATCTATCCGGTTTAAAAATCTTATCTTGCTTCCTCGAGCTTCATTTGCATCTATTATCAATTCCATAATTCTATCTAATTTATTTTTGATTTTTGTACACATTGCAAACTTTTCTCTTTTTGGAAAATTATCAATTACTGGGTAAAAATAAAGAGTAAAGTCATAATGTTTTCTAAATATCACGAGATCATCTGTGTCTGCCAAATCATCACTCCTTCAAGTTCTAAACCTAACCAAAAACCATTATCAGATTATCAGGCACTCTGATGAGCACAGGCGCCACGCACGCCAATGTTAGTGCTCACGTGCCACGGGTTAGTGTTCGAGTAGACCGTCCGAGCACCGCAGATGCTACCATTGTTGAAGCTGCCACCGGCGAGGAGGCCAATAATAGCCACATTATTTTGCATGTAAGCTTCACCATGCTGATAACCGCTGTCTTTACCTGCATTAAGCACATCATACCAACTGAATGAAGTTGAGCCAGTATTTCTATAAGTATATTCGTCCAATCTTTCCCAGAGGTTGCCTGCACAATCGACAAGGTTATAGCAGGAAACTGCTTGTTCTACAGTTCCAGTCGCTGTTCTACCTGAGTTGCTTGTATTAGACCAGGCGGCGGTGTTATCATTTTCATGCCCCTCAGGGCTACCATAAGCAGCCATTAACCATTCCTGTCTGGTTAATTTTCTTTTGTTAACATTTGCAAGCCCTCTGATAAAATCATAATCATTATAACCTTCTGTTCCTGACACCGGAGTTGCGTTATATTCGCTCACAAGTTCAATCTCCGGCCAGGTGCCACCGCCTTCGCTGGCAATGTAAATATCAGCCCAGAAGTTTGAAACTTTGACCATTCCTGTAGGGTCACAGGCAGGTCTGTAGTTTAATGACCAGACTGAATTGGGGATGATATTAACTGCGATTGAGGCTGTATCATCATATCTTTGAGCATTAGTCCTAATACGGCCGTAGTGAAAACCACCTATTTTGCGACTATTGTTTTCTGTATATCCATTTGGATAAGTAGAGTTTATTGAAATAACAAAATCAGGCTCAGCATCAGCTGATGGCTGCAGTGCATATATATAATAGTTTTCACCAAGAGTGAAATTGGCAAAGCTGCCATCATTATCTGCAGCAGTCAAAATAGTATCAGTTTCTTTTTTGAGATTCTGCCTGTCTATCCTCAGGGCCAAAGGTGGTACTGTAATTTCATCAGCTGCACTTTTCTCAATACGCCCCTTGAAATTGTAAAATGAAGGTGAATCAGCTCCAACAAAAGTTAGCATTGATCAATCACCTCCTGCACTTCTTGAACTGTAAACCCTAAACGGAATATTTTCCCGTTTGGGTTATCAACAAGTTTGAATTGCACTATCTTTTCTGTCCCTTTTTCTTCCTGAGTCATAACCTTGTACTCAGGCTCAGGACCAGTTCTATCAGATTCTGCAGCAAGTTCTTTGTCAAACTCGTATTTTTTGGCTGTATTAAGCAGCCCCTGGTATGCTCTTTTGACTTTCGCTGTATAACCAAAATCATTGACTATATTTTCATAGTCTTGTCTTGAGTTAAGTACTTTTGAAAATCCTCTCATATTATCTAACCTCCATTGCTAACGATCCATCTATCATTTTGAACTCATAAATATCGCCTGTCACATCATCAATTATATTGTTTTCTGGATTTGAGCCGTCTGGTCCAGGTTTAATTAAACCGTGTTCTATTTTTGTTATTGTTGAATCTATAATCGGCCTAAACAAAACTACTTTAGTGGAATTGTTAAAACTGTCATAATTAACTGATTCTACAGCTGAATAAACTGAACTTGCATCTAGAGTCGCTTTTATTTTTCTATTTACAGCAAATATATCTGACTGATCACCCTCGACTTCAAATTCGTTATCAGCTACATAGGTAGGCGTTAAACCTGAATCAATCCATTCTGTCATATTTTCTGCAGCTGAAGCTTTAAGTGTGCCATCCTCATTTATAGCAACCTCAATTCTTTGAGATAAGCTTTCTTTGCTCCCTGCAGCAAGTTTTAAATCTTTTATATATGGATTATATTCATTTGATAAAACCCAGTTGCTACCATTATAAAATTTTAATAGAGCATTATCCCATCCAGCTGATATATCTAGCCAAGGTGAACCTTGTAATGGTTCAGATGGAGGGTTTTCGCCAGCATTCAAAGAAAATATCGCTTTAAAGAAAGTTTCGATTTGATTTCCGGTATCACCCCATCTATTTGCATATATATCAAAAGTATAATCATATCCTTGCATCTTTTATTACACCTCCATTTAATATCCTTCTATTCTGATGTTTTTAGCAGTCCCACTTACTGAATTATTGTTTATGTCATAGAGTTCAATTTTTATACTATCCTTATCTATTTCAGTGAATACAGGAAATTTAAGCCCGTTTTCTTGTACAACATCAGCTGTATGTTCAGTAGGTGGTTCATGAAAACTAGTGTTATAATTAGCAAAATTGATTATTGTGCCAGAGCTATCTATCTGCAGCTCACTTATTTTTAATTCAGTATCAGGCACATCAATTAGTTCAATAAACTCATTTAAGTTAATCTCAGCTGTCTCAGACTCACTAGATAATTCAATCTTGAATTTACAGTATCTAAATTTATATTCTCCTGTTAAAAACTTTTGCCACTCGGTCCAATTCACATTATCATCACTAAATTTAATATATATTTCAAAATCATATCTTGCGGGTGGATTCTCAAAAGAATAACTAGGAAAATCAGCAAAAGACATATCGGGATAACTTGCCATGCTGCCTTCATCATCAGTTGCTACAACATCTGATTTAATTCTTATCCCTGCTCGACTAATCAAGTAAGTGTCAATAGCATCAGATATATAAGTTCCATCAGTTCTGATATCAGGCATACTGTCAAAAGGTAGTTCGTTTTCGGCAGTTTCAAAAGATATTTCTGGAAAATCAGCAAATGATAAATTATGATAGAATTTCATAACACCATCTAAATTATATAAATTATCATATTCTCCATTGCCTTCGATTAATTCATCTCTTTCAATTATTACATTTAAATCTTTGCCGGTATCAGTAACAGAAAAAATACTTATTGCAGGCTCTCTTGAGTACTGGCCTGATCTATCTTTTGCTTTTATCATATATCTTTTTGTGCCGTCGGCCTCTCTATCGGTTCTGTGCCTTGTGCCGGTCAAGCCTTCACCTATTAAACGGCCACTATCCCAGTTTGCGCCTTCTCTTATTTCACAACCTGCTATATCATCTCTGTTAATCTCATCCCACCTAAACGAAACACTCGCTCCATCCTGAGCAACAATAAAATTTTCTACTTTAGGAGGTGGGTTGTTTTTTCCGGTAATTAAAATTTCGTCTTCTACCCCAGTAGATAATGTGCCTCCGTAACTTCTGGACCTAACTCTTATATAGTATTTTTTACCCAAGTCAATGGCTTTTGTTTCAAAAGTCCCGTCATCAGAAGCTCCTATCTGTTTATAAGGTCTACCTTCTTCTCTTAAATCAATAACTGCATCTTGAAACCTGCTGTCATTTGGTATATCAAAATCAATATATAATTTAAGCTGCAGCTGGCCCCATTTGTCTGTAAAACTGTCTTCTACAACAGATAAATTGTTAACATTTAAAGGTGGGTTGGTTCTTAATTCTTCCGGGTCAATTGGTTTGCTAAACCTTTTTTCTTTTTCAAACCACCTTAAATAACCTATTGTAACTTTATTGCTGACATTTAATTGAGTAGAAAAACCATCTTTTTGAGCGGTCCAGGAATAACTATCGACAATAAATAATTGAGGGGCTTTCCTTTGAGTATTATTGATAACCTGTACCGAATCATGAATTTCTAAATTAAAAAATACACTTCTTTTGTTTCTCAATTTAATTTTAGATTTTTCTGGTTTATTTGATAGATCATAAAGTATTGAATTACCTAAATTTATTGCTTCCTGCTCAGTATCTATTAATGAAGTTTCCTTTTCATTAATTTCCATGTACCTGCGGCCACCGATTGATTTCCCATTAATATTGGTAGATAGCTCATCGATACTTTCCTGGTCTTCAACTGTAATATCAATGGCTTTTTTCTGGTTTCTAATTCTAATAACATTTCTTATATCAGCATCAGAATTATTTACGCTTTCTGAATCTAAAACATCCTGTTCAAACTGCCAGTCATAAAATATCGGATCTCTCTCCGGCATATAAAAAGTGAGTCTGAAAGTATTTGTTCTTTCATCAAAGAGAAAACGTAAATCCCAGCCAATATGATCAGCAATTTTTTGAAGTGCGTCCCAGGCTGATGTATATTCAGGAATATAGCTTTCTATCCAAAATCCAGATTGAGCAGGTACTTTAAGATTAAATATATTTTCTCCAAATCTATCATTTAGAATTTCCTGTAAAACTTCTTCCGCCCAACCTTGATATTCATGGTCCGCTTCGCCAATATAGTCATCCATTAATATTTTAGATAAGTCTCTTACCTGATTTAATGAAATATTGCCATTGGCGTGTTCTGTTACTTTTCCAGTGTCATCACCAATTATTCCATGAAAAACAAATCTCCATATTTCATTTTGTTTAATATATACTTTAAGCTGATTACTTGCTTTAAAAAGTTCAGAATAACTAAGTTTTAATTCATGCTCAAAGTCTTCAAATGTTACAGATGCTGTAGCATTTCTATTATCTTTAGATACACTTTTGCTTATTGATTTTGCATAAGCTTTCCCATTTAAATTAGAGAGGTTATACTCACTACCATCATCAGTAAGCACAACCACTCTAAACGATTGAGGTTGATCCTCTTTTAATAATGTTTTTTCCTGTTCAGTTAAAGTTCTCATTTATATAGATCAACCTCCCTCTAATGTACCAGCTGGAGTTCCTGTCTTTTGTAGCTTAGCATTTTTATCCAGCCTTCTAATTTCTTCAATTATTTCTTCTGCACTATCGCTTTTGATGATGAAAGTATTACCAGAGATAGTGGTTTTTTCAGTTACTCTTCTGGAATCAACAGCCTCATAACCAAATCGTTCCTGTTTAAACCCAGAAGGTGCATTCTTAGTTTCTCCAGCAAATTCACGCAGTTCATTAGCAGCTTCATCTGCAGCAAGTCCGAGCTTTTCAATCAAATCAGCTATTTCACTGTCTCCGAGACCAGAAGCTTCGGCCTGCTCTCTGAACTCATTAGCTAACATTTCATTAATTGAATCTATATTGCTGCTATTCTCATACATATCAATTATTTTGGAAAACCCTGAATTGATATTTGAGCCGCTAATAAGGTTTTCTGCATATTCCAGCGGGTTGCTTCCTGAGTAATTAGCTAACTTAATGTTAATTGACTCAAAGAAGTTTTCAAAATAAGTATCCAACCCACTTAAATCAAGGTTATAAACCATGCTGGATATATTATTTTTCAATGTATCAAAATAACCAGATAGCCCCTGAGTAAACGAATCTATCATGCTGTTGCCGTCTGCAAATGTACTGATGAAACTACTTCTGACTGTTTGCATGATAGTAACTATATTATTGGTAGTTCTGGCTAAGTTTCTGGCTATATTAGTTATCGTGCCGTCCATTCTCCTTATTTCAGCACTGGTATAACCTGCAGCCTTATAAGTTTCTTTTAGCTGTTCTTTATACTGCTCTAAAGCCTCAGCTTGAC